>Ga0209986_10004481_pt1 | contig 11809 bp, 6 predicted proteins | sample BlataG_FD_183168 | JGI IMG/M metagenome (GOLD analysis project Ga0209986, IMG submission 183168) | Deep subsurface microbial communities from Black Sea to uncover new lineages of life (NeLLi) - Black_00105 metaG (SPAdes) (version 2) | ecosystem: Environmental > Aquatic > Marine > Oceanic >...
ATGTCGACTATGGCTTGGCCATGAGGAGGCATGTTGTTCCAGTGCCAGCGAGCAAAGAGGCCTGGTGGGAGGTGCTTCAAGGTGGAGACGTGGTCGGGGAATGGCGTCGGTGCATGGTGGCGTTTGCAAGCTTCTTGGTAAGCTTTGAGAAGTAACGAATCTGCTTCTTGTTGATCATTGTTACTACCACGGTGAATACGAGCCTTAGGAGTGCCTTGTGACTCTATTGCTGCAGCTAAATCGAATAATGATACGTCTGGACTACTCATATTCGCTTTGTTATATGGTGAATCAGATATCTAGAATACGCATACTAGACAGATACAATTGATTATTTTATTCATCGCAACAGCTTCACCTCTACTTTTTGAATGTGTTCCAGAGGTGGGGTGATCACTTCGTGAACCGCCCCTGACTTCAATCTTCATCTCTCTCATTCACACTTCCTTCTTACATCCACTATTCTAACTACCACTACCACCATCATCTAAATGATTCAACACCTCAGTCTCCAATTGATTAGCATCCATATTCCTCCATAATATATTCCTCTGCACCACCCCAATAGCAGCTTTTATTGCCTCTTTGGAATGTCTACCAGCAAGACTCCTTATCACACTCTGCAATACAGACAACCTACTGCTACCTGCATTATTACTAGCGGTGATAACTCCAGTGACTCCAGGTTGGGGTTGCGTAGCTTGAGAATAAGGAGCATGTTGACTCTGTGGCACTCCTCCTCCTCCTCCTGCTGCTGCTGATGCAGCTGGTGCCAGAAGAGCAACAGCATTATCACCAACACCACCTCCTTGTTGTTGCTGTCTTTGTTTAGCAACAGCACTCACTGCATCCACCCCAATAACCTCTTTCAACACAGTCCTCAATTGCAACTCACTCTCTTTCAGTGGTGCAGTATATTGCTTAGCTCCTACAATCACATATAATAGAGGAGGCCAGGCAGCAGCAGCCCATTTCTTACCATCATCATTTGCCTTGGCTAGTTGTACCAACATACCAATGGCCTTCTTATACATTGACCATTGGAAATCACCAGGCCTGAATAACATTACTACCTGGCTTGTATTAGTACCATTAGTACTAATACTACTCACTGCACTTGTACTACTACGAGCACCACCACCACCACCACCAGCAGTAGTAGTAGTGGTGGTGGTGGTATTATTTCGAAGGGCAGTAATAGCGTTGATTCCTGTATCCAGCCTAGTAGTAATAGCATCAACAGAATCCATTCTAGTCCTCCCTCCACTCAACCTTCCTAATAACATATTATAAGCAGATACCCTACACCCATGATCAGCAGGTTGGAGAGGAGTGGGTTGGTGATACTGGGTGTGCCATGCTGAGGTGGGACCTGCACGCTGTGCTGCTACTTTGAGTAGTGGAGGTAGTTGGGCTGGTGGTACTTGGCTATTTATTGTCGATAAAACATCCCTTATCAATGCGTTCCAGAAAATACCTAGTGCAGTGGATACCAGCTGTACAACTGCTGGTACGGCATCATCATCATCGTCGTCATTAGTATCAAACCTTGGGATGATCAATGTTGGTTGAGTATCTACCAGGTGAGTTAATAAATTATACAATGCATCCTTGGCAGCAATAGATGGAGATTGACTACTATCAGGTGGCATGGCTATGACCAGCATAGGAAGGAGGAGTACCTTCAATGCATCATGAGCTCTCACCCTGGCCTCTTCAGTTGCTGAGGGAGGGGAAGAACAGTGCATGCTAGGTTGGTCAAACACGGCTTGGATCAGTCTCAATGCATTGACTGCATTACGTTGATGTCGTTCATGGTTAAGTGTCGCCTTTTCTAATAATCTACGTATCACAGTACCCAGGACATATACCAATAAACTATGCATCTTTGATGAGAGTGATGTGGGTGCAGGATCTCCAATAACAACAACAGGGCCTTCTCCTTGTTGTCCTTCTTGTTGTTGAGCTATACACAGGGATTCAGCCAATGTAGATAGCAGGGCTTTATCAAAGTTTGTAGGGTGAACCTTCCCAGATGCAATCTCAGCCACTCCATTGACAATAACAACCAATGGAGTCAACAACTCAGTATCCAATTCAAATCTCAGAGGTGCTCCAGCAGCAATCAATACCTTCCACAACATATTCAATTGACCAAAGGTGGTAGCTTTGATGCGTTGTTTGATTCCATTTTCACTGTTATCTTCATCATCAGCATCTTCACCATCTCCTCCTGATCTGATATGCCCACACGCTGATATTGCCCAATTAGATATTCTTTGCAAAACAGCCTTGATCTTGGGAGGGTACTGCACAGTATTACTAGAAGAAGATACAGTACCACTACCATATGTATTGCCTAGTACAGATATAAACGCCAACACAATCTTGGATGCAGTAGCTTGCCATTGCGGTACCGCCACCGCAGGATTAGGAGATGTCTCCTGTAGTTCCTTCACCCTTGCCATCAACACATCATCAATCTCTCCTAGTAATAATTGATACTGTACAACAGCAGCTGGGCATCTAGAGAAAACCTTCCCAACCAACATGGCCCTCATGTCACCAGATCTATCAGTCAACAAGGTACGTAGCTGCTCTGGGGTGACGTCATGAAGTAAGTGACTGGTGGAGGGATGTGTGGCTAGGATGGTGGTTAGGTACCATATACATTGTCTTCTTCCTGTGTCTATGAGAGAGAAGAACCAGGTGTGAAGGATACGGCTTATATTATCACTGTCTTGGATGGATACTTGGAGGGAATGCGGATGTCGTTGCGATAACACTGAGGGAGAGTGTTCCAGCGTGTGAGAAAGCAAGAAGACTGCAAAGCTGCGATACATGGCATTCATCTGTCTCCAATATACAGTGCAGAGATAGGGGCGTAATATTGATGATTCTGTATGTTTCCAATCAGCAGCACCACATTCCAGTAAGAAGGCATAGCACCGAGCGAGTGTCTCTACTTTCTCGCTGCCTACACGGAAAGCAGGACTTTCTTCTCCCAAATCTACTCCCCCACCTTCTTCATTAATATTACTACTGCTACTACCATAGTTGCCTCCTATGACTATACTTTTCCATAATTTATACTCACTGCATACAAGACGTTCTAATGCTGGGATGACATGCTGGGTCAGCATTCCACACATCTTCTCTCTCTTCCTCCTCCTTGCTTCTACTTCTTCCACAGTCAACATTGCAACTGTAACACCAGCATTATCATCATAATTATTACCAATAGCATCATGCTTGGATGACATTGCATCCAGTACCGAACATACCAATGACAAGGAATACAGCCTAGGCTCCTTCATCAACCTAAATTCAGGAGACAGTGTAGTTTTGACCCAGGTAGGAGTCAGTATCAATCCTGCGTCAATCTTCAACTGACCACACACATTTTGTAATTGCTTCACACTCCACATCAACAGAAACAACAAGTCTGCTGACAGCCCATGCAGCTGAGTGAACACATCACTCAATGAAGCAGATGGGTCAAATGTCCATGGACCGATACATGTGGCCTCTCTTGCGGGAAGGGTGGTCTCAGAGGACTCTAGTTTCCTAAATAAAGGGACCACTGCCGCTAGATCTTTGGCAACTAAACCAGTAATATCAGCTATACCAGCAGCTACTTGAGCAGCTTCCTCGACAGCTCCCCTTTTTAATAAGGTATCTGCCAGTCTTACCAGTCCTCTGACCAGGATACTTCTTGCCTTGGGGTCAGAGAGAGTGATGTTCAGGAATGGTTCTTGACCCAGCAGTCTCCTCATTACTCTCCACCTGACATCTTCCATTGGGAGGAGGTTGCCTAGGTTGGTAAAGAAGGAAACCGCTGATCTTAGGCCATCATGAGAGAAGAATGGAGGAGGGGCTGTTGTTGTTGCTGTATTGTTGGTGGGAGTTGAAGATAGATTATTGTTACTATTCTTTCCCTTCTTCTCCCTCTCATTATCACCTACTACAGCCACTTCTTCAATAATAACCGACTCGGCCAATCTCAGACAATCTTGCAACGCCTTCATTCCTTCATCATAAGCTTCATTATAAACAGCGTGTTGTACTTCTACCGCATTACTACCAGATGCAATGGCAGCTTGGAGATCAGCATATTGTTCTTTAAGGTTTTTGAATACATCTAAGGCTCTGTTGCCTAGGCTTCTCCACCATTGATCATCAGGATATGCAGGTGTGAATGATGTTGATAAAGGTGGATGATCGGTATTAGTAGTGGTGATTACTACTTGTTGTTGTTGTTGTTGTTGTTGTTGTTGTTGTTGTTGTTGTTGTTGTTGTTGTTGTTGTTGTTGTTGTTGTTGTTGTTGTTGTTGTTGTTGTTGTTCTTCCTCTCCTGTTTCTTCTATTATAACATCCATATTGTCATGCTGAGGTGATGCAGTAACTACCCTTCTTCTCACTACATTACCACCTCCACCAGTACCACTGCCAGCTACACTCCTCCCTCTCTGTTGTTGTTGTTGTTGTTGCAATTGTTGAACATCATCACCGTTCATTTCTATTCTCCCTCCTCCTCCTCCTCTTCCTTCTAATTGAATCATATTCTCATGCAACATATCAGTCAATGCTGGTGGTCTTTGTACCACTACTACCCTTCTTCTTTCCACTGTACTCCCACTACCAATATGATCATTACCAGCTCCTGGTATTCCCATATGAGCACCACCACCTCCACCTCCTCCTCCTCCTCCCATATGTCCATCTGTAGGTAAATGTTGCCTCAATGATGCATCAGTAGTTTGTTGACCAGCAGTTGCATTGCGATGACCACCACCACCACCTCCTCCTCCTCCAACACCCATACGATTATGAGCACTCATAGAGGGAGCATGACGTACTCGGAACATTTCATCAAAACTTAATGTTGATCTTGATGATACTACCACTGTTACTGCACCTGAATTATTACCACTCATAATGTTGTCACTATAATCTTGATGATCCAGATCATTGGAAGATTGTACTGTTGCATTGCCAGATCTTGCTGCCAGTGATGAAGGGACTACTACTGCATCATCATCATCGTCATCATCTTGTAATGCGAAATCTAATATACCAGTGAATACAGATAATATATTGTCTTGCCTCTGATTATTATTATTGTTGTAATAATTATTGATATTAGTGTTTGTAGTACCATCACTGCCACCACCTGCTGCTACTTCTGATGCATTACCACTATTAGTACCGATGACAGTAGCAAGCCCCTGCTCCTCAAGTTCCTCCAAGACCCCACTTCTCTGAGTAGCAGCAGCTCTCTGTAATGCCTCCAACACCGTACTACTCATCCTCCTTCTCTTAGCTGGTCTCCCTCCCTCCTGACCATCTACAACCTCCTGCCTCTGCCGTACCATTGGTCTGCTCATCATATGTGATATGTCTCCCATTGGCGCTGCAGCAGCTGCTTCACTGACATGTGTGAGAATGAGGTAATGCGCCACTGAGCGGTACCCCATCGCTTGAGCTTCATGGATCAGTTGATTGGTGGGGAACCATCCTCTAGTTATTCTTAGACAATTATTACCTGAACAATTGCATATGTCTCTACAAGCAGGACACACCCAATCAGTGCGACCACGTACTTCTTCAATATTCTCCCCTATTCTCAACCACAGGCAAGATCCACACCAGTACCCCCTGCCCCTGCCTCCCAAGCCAGTATTGACTCCTTCACATCGGGAGCAGACTGTTTTGAGTTCTGTGGTGCGTTGGCGACAGAAATGGCAGGATTTGCAGGCTAATTGGCATGGTTGGGGGTGTACCTTGGAACAGAGTCGGTTGGCTCTTGGTTTTTGATAGGGTCGGTTGGGACGGAACATGTTGAGACGTTGCACATGTTCTAAAGAGTAGGTTTCTCTTTGTGATGGAGGGAGGAGAGCTTGCTCTTGTCTGAGATTCCTGAGGTTGGGACCAATGCGAGTGTGTGCTCCTGTGACTTCTGTCCAATCGACCAGAGGTTCTTGTTCTTGCTGGTGATCGTCAATTGCAGCGGAGGATTCTGGTTGATCTTCCGGGTTTCTTTCTTGGTTGTTTCGTCCATTAGGCTGTTGATCGGTTGGTTGATTACCTTCTCTCTGCTGCTCCTCCTGCTGAGGGGCTGTATTTGTCTCGATGGCCTGCTGCAAGCTGGTAAAGAACCAATCCCCATCTTGAATATTGACCTGCCTCCTTTGAAATAAGGGTCTAGACAGCGGCATACTGCGATGATGTGTTGTATGTAGAACTAGATTAAATATCCCATATCATCTCTGGGCAAGTGTACCAATTTTGCCTATTTGATCACTTTTCGAAAATTCCAAACGTGGTGGCTTCATCTGATGAACTTCCCACCTGTCACCATGCCAATTCTAAAGCTTAATTTTTCAATTTCTACTTTCATACAGTCTATTGGAAGGGTTATAGGGAAGGTGTTATCACAAGGAAGGCCACGCACGCAGCTGCCCAACTGGAGCAATCCCTGGATTGAGTTCCAGATTAATTTTTTAAAGTTCTAATTTCATAGCGGAAAATCACTCTGTTTCGTCCGTCTATAAACTTACTATTTCTACACTGAAATTGAGAAACAACCTAATTCCCTCCTTTGACTGCACCTAAAACTTGATCTCCCTCCTCCGATTCGATATCCGTCGACTCTGAAAACATGTTGATAGAAGTAGACAAACTAAAGGTTCTCATAGCCAAGTATGCACCAGTCCTCTACCTCCATCCAGATGACAAGTACATGCCCTGCTCTGCTGAATATTACATGTCCCATAGTGAACTCAGAGTATCCAGTAGTAGCTATTTTGGTGATTATATTGTTCTCTTGAAAGAAGGAGAGGTAACCTCAGATACCTTGCTAGCTTGTCAACATACACATCAACAATCAGGTGGTAATGATGGAAGCTTATACTTGGCTCTCAATCCATCCGCCAGGTGTGGAATGCCTCCAGATCATATAGATGGCAGTGTTCCTCTCTACGTCCATCCCAAGGCCGTCATCACTACATCTGAAAATGGTAAAGACGCTTCAGGAGTAGCAGAAGCTCTAGAATTAACCTATATCACCTTCTATGCATACAATGGCCCCTATTATGTAGGAGGCCTCATCAAGACTGGCCATCATGATGCGGATTGGGAACATCTGACAGTGAGGATACATCCAGTATCAGGTTCATTACTTGGTGTATGGTATAACGCACATAGACCTAGAGATGGTGAATGGTCGGTTGGTCATAAAGTACCTAGAGATGAGGTCACTGGTAGGATCAAGGCATATGTGGCTCTTCATGGTCATGGCACCTATCCCAGGAAGGGGATTATTCATAGACATTTTTACCTGGGGAATGATCATACATCTGATAGAGGGAAGGTGTGGAGACCTAGCAAGATGGTACTACTGCCTTGTATTGATTATAATTATAGTCATAATAATGATATTGGTGGTGTGGTGATAGCTACGGATGAAGCAAGGGTTGGGAATGCTGTAAATGGAGAGAGTGGCACTGCTACTACTACTGGTATGAATGGTTTCAAAATGGAAGAGGGAAGTAGTCATAGAATGCTGAGTCATTGTCATAGTAGAGGAGACTGTTTGATGAATACGATAGATGCATCCAAATTACAGCCAGAGAGCTATTCCAATGCATCAGATCATCATCATCAGGTAGAGATAGTTGTAGTAGATGATGATACATGTGGGTGGTTGAGATTTAGAGGGACTTGGGGGAGTGTTGATGGTCCTGCACAGCAACTTTGGTTCAATAGGGCTGAGCATCCAATTAGTAGATCTAAGAATCTAAGGATATTTGGGCATTTTTATCCTGAAATTGAAAGGATATGAAATGGGAGGTGGAGGTGGAGGTGGGTGGTGGAGAATGGGGCAGCGGCAGCTCTCTCTCGAGGAGGGTTGATGTGTGTAGATTTCAGCCTTTAAGTGGATTACTCCTGTAAAAATGCATCGGTCAGGATTCAGGCTGTCATAATTCCATCATATAATACTAATTATATCGTTCTAGTATTGAGATATTGTGCACAATGGCTGCTGTCACTTGCAAGATGTCTACTACTACCCGTTGTGGTGCTCGTGCTGCCACTTCTTCTTCCATATTGAAGGGCAAGGCACTCCATGTTGTCTCTGTACGCGCTCCTCGCCGTCAGATCAGCACTGTTTGCAGAGCTGAGGTGAGTTTATCCTTTTCAGACATCTAGATGCTTCAAGCCACAAGCAACGCACATTGGAATCTTTACAATCCCCATTGACCTCTACTGACCACATGCATACCATCGGTAATAATCTTCAGGCTCCATTGGTCGGTAGCCAGGCACCTGACTTTGCTGCCACCGCCGTTTATGATCAAGAGTTCATGGACATCAAGCTCTCTCAATACAAGGTATGCCTTTTGTTTCCTTCTCTAGCTTCTTTTGTCTTCATCCTTCTGCTGCTCATTATACCATCACTCAATTTCACCAATCTTATTAACATACATGTATACACAGGGCAAGTATGTTGTTGTCTTCTTCTACCCTCTGGATTTCACCTTTGTCTGCCCTACTGAGATCACTGCCTTCTCCGACCGCTACGACGAGTTCAAGGCCATCAACACCGAGGTCTTGGGTGTCTCTGTAGACTCACAATTCTCCCACTTGGCCTGGATGCAAACCCCACGCAAGGAAGGGGGTGTCGGCGACCTCAACTACCCATTGGTCGCTGATCTCAAAAAGGAAATTTCCGAGGCTTTTGGGGTCTTGTCTCCAGATGGCATTGCTCTCCGTGGTCTCTTCATTCTTGACAAGGAGGGTATTGTCCAGCACTCTACCATCAATAACTTGGCATTCGGACGCTCAGTTGATGAGACCCTCCGTGTACTCCAGGCTATTCAGTACACCCAGGCCAACCCTGATGAGGTGTGCCCAGCTGGATGGAAACCTGGTGACAAGACCATGAAGCCAGATCCAACAGGATCCAAGGAATACTTTGCTGCTATCTAAGATAGAGTAGGAGTGTATGATGAGGTGACTATGTAATGTAATACAAGAATGAATCATTATTATTGCTATGCAGAAGAAGGGCGAAGATAAGAGAAGAGGTTATGTTATGTTAATCAGATCAGGTGAGACGTTGTTTTTTTAAATGAATAGGAGGATGGGGTCGGCATTGTGGTAAGAACGATAAATATTTGAATTCGTCGATAAGACTGCCTCGATCCAGTGTTTTTGAGTTGAGTTTTACCTTTCCCTCTCCTGTAAACGAAGAACAAACTGAAGATGAAGATCAGCAATATTCTAATTGAGATGCTAGAGCGTTCCCCACTGTTCAAGGGTGACCTCAAGGACGACTATATGCTGGCTCTCTACATAGCATTGCTGTTCCCAACAATGAGGTATATTCTGGACCGCACAATTTTCGATGTAAGTCGATGCGCTCTCTCCCCCCGACTGATTCCACCAACCGTTCCTCTTCTTCCCCTAATACTCACCCTTCCCCTTCTTCCTCCTCCACCAGTTCATGGCTCGCCGTGTCCTTGGCATTCCCCACAATCACAAGAAAACAGACTCTAATGTCACCCAAGAACAACTCGACACATTAGAAAAATTCAAAGAATCCGCCTACAAGTGTACTGTCCAGATCCTCTTCACCACCGTCCTCCTCATCGTAGCTCTCCCTCAACCCTGGTTTAGCAACACCAAGCTCTTCTTCTCCGTATGCAATGCTCTCCCATGTGAGTACACCCCTTCAGTAGGGGAGAGGCTTGTGTATTGCATTATGTTGGGATTCTACAGTCAGGCAGTACCAATGTTATTTCTCTGGGAAACAAAGAGAAAAGATAGATTGGAATCATTTGCTCATCATATAGCCACGATCATCCTCATTGCCTACTCTTTCTACCTGAACCTCACTCGTGCTGGAGTTATGGTTCTCATGTGTCATGAGGTTAATGATATATTCCTAGAAGCAGCCAAAATGACAAGATATGCTAAAATGGATCGTGCTACCACATTCTGGTTTGTTGTCTTTATGTTGTCATGGTTTGTCACCCGAATCTTCATCTACCCGCTCCATGTCATCAATTCTACATTATTTGAAACACTGGACAGAGCTACATTGTTGGGAATTAACATCCAGCCTCACCATGCTATTTTGAATACATTCCTAATTTTCTTGTTTGTGTTGCATGTCTACTGGTCATATCTCATTGTCAGGATTGCAGTGAGGCAGCTTACTCACGGTGATGCAGAGGATATTAGAGAGAAGGAGCATCCAGTGAAGCCAGGGGTGATGAATCCCACCAAGACTAAGAGTGTTGGGTCTATGCCTAGTGATACTTGATTGGGGTTTGAATTGTATGTATGTATGTATGTATGTGGATTGAAATAAAATGGAAAAGTTATACAAACAATCCCATGTAATTACCTTTACTTTTGGTACTTATAGCATCACAAATACACTGTCCATTAGTCTTCTATTTCTTCATCAGGGACACGAATCAAGGTAATTTTATTCATATGGCTTGGTTACAATTAACAATCCAACGTGCAGGGGGTTAGAATGATAAATCGATTATAAAAGGATACTGGCGAAGTAGAGCTTTACCATCATACCCTCCAAGGGAGAGAAAATGATTTTCCCGCCGACACTCCTCTCCACCTCGTTCAAATGTACAGAGAGAACTTTGCCTTGCCCAAGTTGAATGTGTTTTCTGTTTACATCAAAGGTAGATTTGTTCATGGAAGCTTAATATATCTACTATCTATAACATCAATCTAATCAATCATAATTCAAAGAGAGAAAGGCTCTCTTTAAGCAAGGCTCCCTGTCCTCGTATTTTTTTTGGTAATACTAATATTAAGCAAAGACTGCTGCAGCTGCAAGAAGGAAAGAGCTGATAGCAAGAGAACTGGCAGAAGAGTCAATGGGTGGTACATCGTTGGTGTTACTCTCCGACTCCAGCAGGGAAGTTGCAGCGCCCAGCGTCCAGCCAATTTCTACGTCATCACCACTTGGAGCAATAGCAGTCCTCGAACTTTCCACAATTTCAGAATCAGGCAAGTTTAGCCCAGCAGACAGCAGTAGGTAGGCATAGGTAAAATCAACGCACATGTAAGGCACAGCGTCTTCAAATGTAGGGTCAAAGTTGCTTCTAGGGCAAGTGGAATTGCACGCACATTCAGCAGCAGTTTTCAAAGGACCCAGCTCTGTGCTGTGCACTCCAGGGGTCTTGGGAATCATCTTTGCATCGGCCAGGTTGGTGTTGAGTACCGAAGCAAGAAAGTTTTTCGAAGGTATTTTGGACCCGACCCATGATCCATCAAAACCACACTCTTCAGGAGGTGCGTTGCAATTCTTGTTATCTTCGAGGAAATCCATGACCGCAGCAGAACATGTTTCATAAGAGGTATTATTTGCAGCATTATTGACTGTTCCATCCATGGATGTAACTGTCTCCAGCAGGCAGGGGCTGGTGCCGTTGGTCTTGGCAAATATTGAATGCCGTGCTTCATTACTTCCATAGCCAAGATAGCTGTAGACGTAGAGATTGTACAAGACTCCTGCCCCTTTGAATGAATTAATATAGTCTGGTCTTGGAGCTTTGCCAGCCTCAGCTTCTGACATGGCATATGCCTCTTGCAGAGAGGCACCTCCCATTTCCACAACTCCTACTGTGTTATTCAGTGGTCCACCCAGACTACCTGTGAGTAGGTTCACTGCGAGCCAGAGGTAGCCACCTTCTTCAGCTCCGGTGAGAATACGTGCATCAGAGGAATAGGCAAGATTCAAGGGTGAATCCTTTAGGACCTTAGCAACTTC
>Ga0209986_10004482_pt1 | contig 11808 bp, 9 predicted proteins | sample BlataG_FD_183168 | JGI IMG/M metagenome (GOLD analysis project Ga0209986, IMG submission 183168) | Deep subsurface microbial communities from Black Sea to uncover new lineages of life (NeLLi) - Black_00105 metaG (SPAdes) (version 2) | ecosystem: Environmental > Aquatic > Marine > Oceanic >...
TGTTCTTTCAGCTACTTTCTCTTCCAGAATTTTATTTTCCCTGATTAGTTTTTGCTCTCTGATCTTGATAAATACAAAAACACTGATTGTTACAACAACAATACAGCTTAAGATAAACCACCAGGTCTGATAAAACGGATGTTTAATTACGAAACTATATGATACCGGTTCCGTATTCCAAATCCCGGCGTTGTTTTTTGCCTTTACCTTAAAAGTATATTTATTGGGTGACAGAGCTGAGTATATTGCACGTGTTTGCTGGGTTATAGGTCGCCAGTCAGCATCTGCACCTTCCAACATTATCTGATACCTGACTGCATCAGGATTTGTAAGACAAATGCTGTAATAATCAAAAATGATTGACTTTTCTGTATGATTTAACTTCATACCGGAAAGCATTGCCCGGCTATGGTAATTTACCTTCATACCTCTTATATGCGTCAAAGGATCCAAAACTTTTTTCTTTTCAAGTACCGGATTATAACATGTAACTCCATTAGCCGTTCCAAACCATATATTTCCATCAACGTCGATAAACGAAGCATTATTCTTTGTCTCGATACCAACATATCCATTCTTCCTTGTATAGGTGTACATTTTCCCTTCTGACTGGTCAAACTTGTTAAGTCCAATGTTTGTCCCAATGTAAATGTTGTTGTTCCCGTCAACATTAACCAGTGTTATATTATTGGCAAGCAGGCCCACATTTTGGGTAAAATGGTTTATAATACTGTCCTCACTTAATACGAATAATCCGGTACTCGTAGCTATCCATAATTTCCCGTCCTTATCTTCAACAATTGATTTTGGTGCAATTTCTCTAACCAAATCAATTTTTGTGAACACACCCTTTTTAATGTTATACTTTGTCAATCCTTTCTTCTTTTCCGATCCTATCCATAAATTTCCTTTTGAATCAATATATAATGCTGTAATCCCGTTCCCCACCAGTCCATCGATCTGTGAGTATCTTCTTCCCTTCTCCTTTTCAATCTCCCAAAATCCCAGGCCATCATTTGTTCCAATCCATAAATTATTATTATCATCTATCTCAAGAGCTTTCACAATCTGATCATAATGCAGGTTTTTATTCAAATACGTATCGAAAATAAATCTGTCTTCTGTTGAAATATATTGAAACACACCTCCACCCTCAGTGCCTATCCATAAGTTACGGTCTTTATCCTCACGAATGAATCTTATTTTGTCATCGATTAAATTTTGTTCACGATTGTAATAGACAAAATTTTCTCCCTTTGGTTTGTCCGGATCATACACAGAAATGCCCTTATTCGTCCCAAACCAAAACTTACCCTGCTGGTTCTGATAAACAGCCCAGACATTTTTATCACCCAATCCGTCATCAGGTGTTATTGTAATAAACTCCTCACCCTTAAATATATTTAGTCCATGAAATTGGCTGCCAATCAGCATGTTGCCTTCCTGATCCTCAATAATACATTGTATGTGCGTTGCAATAAGTCCATTTTCAGGATTGTAAACTTTAACAATTTCATTCCCTCGAAACCTGGTTATTCCGCCTCCCCAGGTTCCCACCCAGACTTCTCCTTTGCTGTCTTCTGTTATACAACTTATCCAGTTCTTGGAAAGGCCATCCCGTATATCATAAATTATCATCTTCTCCGAATCGATTTCATACTTATATAATCCACCGTTATACGTTCCAAACCATAAATTACCCTTACTGTCTTCAAACATCGTTGTTTTCATCCAATATTTTGTCAGGCCCTCCGGCAGGAATGATTCGAACCTGTTTTCTTCCTTAATATATTTTTTAATACCTACATCAGTAAGGCAGTAAAAGGCACCATCTTTCGTGGTTGTTGAACCAAAGACCTTATCACTTAAGCCCTCTTTCCCTTTAAAGTGTAATGCCTTAACGGCATTTAAATCGCCATAAGGATTTAATACCAGTACAGCTCCCGAGGAAGACGTAGTAAACCAGATTTGATTCTCAGCGGTTTCAGTTATGGATGTGATATCACTGTTTAAAACTATAGTGTCGAAAGTCAAAATTTCAAATTCTTGTCCATTAAACCGGGATATCCCTCCGTCCAGATGGCCAAACCAGATATTTCCTTTTGAATCCTCGAAAAGGGAAAAAACCCCATTCTCAGCCAATCCTTGTTCAGAAGTAAAATTCTCGAAGATAAGCCCATCGAACCGGGATACACCGCTCTCCGTTCCCAGCCAGATAAAGTCCTGGCTATCCTGAATGATAATATACACTTTCGATGAACTTAATCCTTCTTCAACTCCATAATTGTCAAAATAATATGATTGCGCTAAAAGCGGACAGGTTAAAAACAAGGTACTACAAAAAAAAATTATTCGCTTTTTCAAGCGAATAATTCTTTCTAACACAGGGGAAGAATTAAATATCATGTTTCAATGAATTAATTATTTTATCATAAAGAAAAATGTTCCATTTTCATCCTCGAGTCCGGCAATCTTACCAAACTTGGGTTTTTGCTGATTATTCTTCGTAACAGCTATGGTTACGGTGGTAACTATATTTTCAATAGGGATACAAGCATTTGGATTATTTGCCAGTGCACTGGCAAAGGTTCTTGTAAACTGAGAATTATCAACAGCCAGTTCATAGCCGGTTGAAGAAAATACCTGGGACGATTTCAGTCTGGTAGCTTGCCAGTCATCGCAACTTCTTTCCTTTGGGGTAGATCTCATGGCTGTATAGAAAGTGGGACCTGATTCACAGGCATCGGTAACTACCAGGGTATGGGTCACCCAATTGGAATATCCCTGCATTCCAGCCTTTAATCCATTGATATTGAAATAGGAGAATTCATCATCCCTTTGTGCATCTATCGGAATCCAATATCCCACTTCATTAACAAATTTGCCATGTCCGGCATACCAGATCATTAATGAATTAACCCTGTTGCTCCGAACAAGATCACGAAGTTCAAGGGAAAAAAATTTCTCCATGTGCTCCTTTGTCATATCCTTTTTGTGAATAATATTGTGTATTTGATATTTAGCAAGTGCTCCCTTCATCAGGGAAACATCCTTGACCGGTCCATCAAGACTTGCGAAACTTTCATAATTGGAGTTTTCAATAAACACTACCCAGGTTTTACCCATTGGATTTGTTTGGGCAATAATGGCACCTTCCCGGTTCAATGTAAATTCCTGTGTGGCAATATTTCCGTAAATATCCTCAGCAACGACGGTGAATTTATTCTTGTTAAGTATATTAATTGTAGCTGAAAAAACCGGGTTTGAATCTTCCTTCCGGTAACTTGCATTCATACCTTCAATTACTATGGATTTAATCTGACTTTCATCTGCAATTTTACCTTCAACATAAAGACTCGGATCATTGCTGTCCAGATAGATTTCTCCGTTATCCGATGCATAAGGAGCAATTATACGAATCATTGGAGCATTTGTTTCGGTTCGCATTATAGTAAATACAACTGTTTCCTGGTTTTCGTAAACATCTCCGGCAGAGATAATGATCTGATCCAAACCTGCAATTTCAACATTTGCAAGGAACTCGAAATTCGATTTCTCTCCTTCAAAATGGACATCCTTTTCATTTATCTTTAAAAACTTCAAATCACTCTGATCTTCAATCGTTCCCTTTAGAATAATCTCATCCTTATCGCCTCGTACCTGAATTATAGATTCATCAATAATTATCACGTCACGAAGAACGATCACAGGTTTATCACTTTCCCGGTTAATTTCGAACAGACGATCTTTTGCTTCTTCCAGGAGTTTCCTGGCTTTCATATCGAACTCAGATAAAGTGGTGATGGTTTCATAATCCTTTGCAGCTGCTTCATAATTCATAATCTCTTCATACGATTTGGCTCTTTTAAAATATGCATCCGGATCCTTGTCATTCATTGAGATCACCTTATTGAAATCGTTTATTGCATTTCCGTGTTGACTAAATTCCTGGTAATAAGTTCCCCGGATATAATACATCCCGGGATTTTCGGGTTCTATCAAAATAATTTTAGAAATGTCGTTTATTGCACTGACATAGTCGAGATTTTTCTTATATATTTCACTGCGAATAAGGTAAGCATCTGTATTCCTGGAATCAAGATTGATTACCGTATTACAATTGTTCATAGCCTGGTCAGGCTTGTTTAATTCAACCCCGAGTGCAGCCAGTGAAAGATAAACATCGATATACCTGCGGTCCGTGGCAATGGCTTTCATATAATCTTTTTCAGCATCATTAGGATTTCCAAGTTTTTCGTTAACCAACCCACGTTGATAAAAATTTAAGGCATTTTCTTTTAGTAAAAGAGCAGTATCAGCCACCTTAATGGCAAACTTGTAATCTTCCAACGCCAGCAGAGTTTTAATTTTTTCCTGGTAGGGGGGTAAATTCCTTTTAGCAAGCTTGGTGGCTTTATTCAGTGCCTCGAGGGCTTCTTCGTATTTATTCAATTTATTATAGGTCACTCCCAACCTGTAGGAAATATCTGCTTCTTTTGGTTTAAAAACCAGAGCCCTTTTATAATCTTCTGAAGCTTCTTCGAACTTTCCAACATTTTCATACGCGTTTGCCCTGGCTATATAAGCATTAACAAAATCAGGGTCTAATTCAATTGCTTTGGAGAATTGTGCAATTGCATCCTCAAAATTCGCTGTTTCGATAAATTCCTCACCAGCTTTATAAAACTTTCTAGGGTTCTGTCCCATCACTGCTGTCGATAGAAAAACTAAAATCAAAACAATACTTGTCCATAAATTATTTTTAGCCATTTTATTTAAATTTTTATGATTTCCGGATTTAATGTATCGCTATTTATTATTCACTTCGTTCATGAGATCGCTGCGCTAAGTTCTCTTCGTTCATGAGATCGCCCCGATAGCCATCGGGGCTAAGTTCAAAAACATAATCTGATATACAATGAGTTATGCCTCTTTCTAATTGCCTAGTAATTTTTTAGGCTAAGGCTAAGGTTTTTTATTTATTTAGAACTGTTTATACTTCAAATCAAAGATAGTTAAATCCCAAAATATTTCTCAAGTTTATACGTATATTCGGGAAAAATGTTACCTGATATGGTTGCCTGATAAAACTACCGCATCATATATTATGTAGCTATTCAGTTTTTAAAATCCTTTTTTTATTTATGTGTTATAGGTTATAGGTATAAGTTATACGTTATAAGCAGGTTTAATATATAACATGGCTATAGTTTAAATTAACGTTGGTAATTGCATAGCTTTAAAAGATAGAGTTGATAAGGCTTTCAAAAAAGTATACGAAATTTTATCGTTAAATTTGAACATAAAAAGTTTTTTCTTATAGAAATACAAACATTTTAACACGCCAAATTAAACTATAGCCTATAACATTTAACTAATAACAATTAACATATCACTTTCTCATCCTAACACACTGATTAATTACAGGATTATATATTTCTATAAATTTTCAATTCACTACCATTATAGACCTCTTCATAAAGTGGTTGAATTTTCATTGAAGGTGCCTTAATGCCATGAGTAAACATTTTCTTTCCAGTGAAAACCCTTGCCTCATCCCAAATATTGGAGTTAATAAAACTGTTAAGCATTTTCCCTCCTCCTTCAACTAAAATAGATTGTACTTCCCGAATATATAGTTCCTCCATAATCTGATTTATTACATCACCATTAAAATTAATCTTTACAAATTCCAGATTTTTCCTTGCTTTTATCTTTCTTTCTGTAAACAGGATTGTCGAAATACTTTGATCGAGAATTTGTAGGTTCTTTGGAAGATCTGATGCTTTGTTTATTACGATTCTTACCGGATTTTCACCAATCCAATCCCTGATATTCAACATTGGATTATCAATTCTCGCTGTATTACTGCCAACCAAAACACCCTGTTCTTCTGCTCTCCATTTGTGTACAAGAGAGCGAGTCAGAGGGCCTGTAATCCAATTCGGACCGGCAAAGCCTTTTTTACGAAATTTATCAATAAAGCCATCCTTACTTTCAGCCCATTTAAGAATGATATAAGGACGCTTTTTTTCATGATAAGTAAAAAATCTGCGATTAATGTCCCTGCACGAATCCTCTAAAACACCCAATTTCACCGAACAACCTCCCTTTTTCAGTTTCTCAATACCCTTTCCCCTGACCTTAGCGCTGGTATCCATACTGCCAATAACCACCTTCGGAATTTTAAGAGAGGTTATCAAATCAGTACAGGGAGGGGTTTTACCGTGATGCACACAAGGTTCAAGACTAACATAAAGGGTCGATTCCTTGAGAAGTTCCGTATTTTTGACTGACCTTATTGCATTTACTTCAGCATGGGAATCTCCAAATTTTCGATGATAGCCTTCCCCAATTATCCTTCCCTTATATACAATTACGGAACCAACCAATGGGTTCGGAGCGGTATTTCCCTCACCAAGTCTTGCGAGATCAAGACAACGTAGCATATATTTCCGGTCTTCATTGAGATCCATTTATATTCCTTCCAAACCTTTAAACAAATATATAATACTTAATCCGGTTAATTTACAACTTAAAATTTCAAATTACAATAAACAAACCTTATCGATTTAGAAATTTAAATACAAAATCATTATTTTTAAATATATAATTTTGAACTATATGCAAACAAAACCAAACACTGTTAAAGAGTGGGTCCTTATTTTCAAAAAGGAACTAAAGTCCTTATACCCGGAAAAGGAAATCCAGACCATCGTTTACCTGATTTTTGAAGATTTATTAGGCTTCTCAAAAACTGATCTTATCTTAAAAAGCTCTTTTGAATTACCCCAATCTGTCCTTGATAAATTAAAATCCAACTTAGCTGAGTTAAAAAAAAATAAACCCATTCAGTACATAACCGGGAAAACAGAATTTTATGGGTGCCAGATCAAAGTAACTCCCGATGTGCTGATTCCCAGGCCTGAAACGGAAGAGCTTGTTAAATGGGTAATTGAGGAAACAAACGATCCTGCGGATATCATCGATTTTGGAACAGGAAGCGGCTGTATAGCTATTGCCATGGGCAAACTCCTCCCCTTTTCAAATATTGATGCAGTTGATCATTCGACCAGAGCGCTCGAATTGGCAAAAGAAAACGCAGCCCGTAATGGCGTAAACAACATACACTTTTACCCATTTGATATCACAGATCCATTCGGAATAAGCAAGTTTTATGATATTATTGTAAGTAATCCTCCCTATATTCCCGAAAAGGAAAAAGAGCTGATTTCCAGTAATGTTATTGATTTTGAACCAGGAGAAGCTCTCTTTGTCCCAAATAATAACCCACTGATTTTTTATACTGCCCTTTGTGAAATGGGTGAAAAAATATTAAAGCCCGGTGGCAAGATCTATTTCGAGGTACATGAGAACATGGGGAATAGAATACTCTCCCTGCTTAGAGAAAAAAAGTTCAGGGAGGTCATTTTGAAGAAAGACATCAACGGTAAAGACCGTATGATTCGGGGAATTATAAATTATAGTCGAGGATGAAAATAAACCAAATCACACCCAAACAAGCTTTAGCACGTATCCAAAAGATATGCAGCATTCAGGAAAAATGCAGTTTTGATGTTCGTCGAAAATTGTCTGATTGGGAATTTGAAAACATGGCTATTGAAAAAATTATCAATAGTCTGATAGAGGATAAATTTGTTGATGATAATCGTTTTGCTAAATCCTTTGTGCGTGAAAAATTCAGGATTAATAAATGGGGCAGGATTAAAATTACCTATGCACTCAAACAGAAACGTATTCCTGAATCAACTATCGGTCTTGCCTTGGAGGAGATCGAAGAAGAGGAATATTTACACGTTTTGGAAACCGAATTAATCAAAAAGAAAAAATCAATCAAAGCAAAAAACCAATTTGACCTTAAGGGGAAACTGTTACGTTTTGGACAGAGCAAAGGCTTTGAGACAGAAAATATTATCAGGATAATTCAAAATCTTACCCGGAATCCTTGATTGGATTAACAAAGTTAATGATTTGCTTGATACTGGTTCCTGGGTGCTGGTTTCGGGTTACGTGGTACAGGTTGCAGGTTACAAGGTCGAGGCAAAGGGCAGAGAGCGAAGAGTAGAGCCGAATTGTATTCGGCTGAAAAGACCTGCCAGAGTTCACCCGCCTGAACGACGCAGTCGGGCAGGGAGAACCTGCCTGCCCGCCGTAGTATGCGAAGGCAGGGCAGAGTCGGTAAAGTAGCAGCGGCAGGAGGCAGAAAGAGTGCATGATGCTAAGTGGATAAGATTGTAGAACGACTCTCATAGTCGTTAAAACCGTTGCGTACCGGGTTCGGTCCATACGTGATTTTTTTCGGTCCGATTTCCGGGTCGTCCTTGCTTGTTACTGAGTCGAGGACGTAGGTTTTTGGGCTGGTGTATGCGGTGTCGTTGATGAGTGTGTCTGCTCCTTGGATGATCATTGTCCCTATTGCTGGGTTGAGGTCTGGTCTTTTGAGTATTGCTTCGAGTTCTGCTTTGTTGTCTTGTCCTAGTGCGTTGAGTGCTGTGAGGGCTGCTGTGCTGAGTGTGAAGCCTGCTATTTTGAGTGGTTTTCTTATTCTTTTCCAGATCTTTTTGAGCTTCTCGTCGAGGGTCATACTCATTATTGTTGTTTTCCAGCTATATAAACCTTTCGATTATATTATTACTGAAAGGTGGTTATAGTAAAGAATGTTATTATATTTCCTTTTGGTAAGGATATATGTTTATTTGTGTTTCCTTTTTTAACAGCCATTTCCATAGTGGTTGTATGGTAATTGTTTTGTTGTCTTTGGTGTAAGCTTCAACACACACAAAGAATATATTGATTATCATAATAAAATTGATCTTGATAACATAAATGAAAAAGAAATTATAAAGAAAGCCAATATACTATTTGAGCTAAACTCTTCAATAGAAGATAAGAAAAGGCTATTATTTTATTTAGCTCACTTTGGAACATTAGAAGCTTACAAAATACTTGAAAAATATTGTAAAAACCCTGACAAAGAACTTAAAGAATTTTCAGCTTTAGCTTTGGGAGAATGTAGAATGTTTCTCGAAAATGAATTATTAGACGATGAAATATCACTTGTTTCAGGAGGACTTGGAGGGACGACTAATAAAATTCGTATCCTTATTGTGATATTTTCATTAAACGAAAAAGATTTTACTAAAAAACAAAAGGAAATTATTAAAAAGGAATATCAACATATATGTAAAATCAAACACACTGATCTTGAAAATGTTGAATTTGAAGATCATTATGCAAGTATTCTAATATTATTACCACATGATGTTGCACTAGCTGAGATAGTTGATGAAGGTATTAAAAAATGTAATGAGTTAGGAGAGTTTATTTTTGATTGTTATTATGCGACTAACCAAGAAATACCAAAAAAAACAGAAATATTAGAAATTATAGAAAAAGTAAAATCCGGTGATCATGAATAAAGAATGATGATTTTTGATTTTCGAAGTGATTACAAACCGGGAACAGAAAACACTGAACATGAATCACGAACAAGGATTCAACCACCTCCCCCTCCCTTCGGTCGGGTACTCCTCCTTGTCCAAGGAGGAGAATTTTGTGCAGGTATTAAACCAAGAATAAGGAACCCAGAACAAGATAAAAGACAAAAGTACAACTACTTAATGACCCCAGTAAAAAGTATTTTACTGGGCAAGCAGCAAAGCGAATGACCACTAAATGAATATAATGAACCACAAACTTTCAGCCACCAGCTAACTTTGAACCCGAAACCCGTAACCCGCAACATGTAACCCGTAACTCGTAACCTGAAATTTATTTTCTAAACAATATTTATTAATTTTATACCCAATTTAATATTAATTTTTTCTTACCATGACAACCACCGAACAGATAAAAGACCTTTCCGATCGCCTGGCTGCGTTAAGGAGGCATCTTTGACATCGATAAAAAACTGATTCAAATAAAAGAGGAAGAAGAAAAAACACTTACCCCCGACTTCTGGGATTATTCTAAAGATGCCGAAAAGAAATTAAAAAAGATATCCGATTTAAAGGTGTGGACAAAAGCATACCAGGAGGTGCAATCCGGCTTTGATGATCTTACTGTTTTATATGACTTTTATAAAACCGGGGAATCAAGCGAGCAGGAAGTTGACGAACAATATCATTCCACATTAAAACTTACTGAAAACCTTGAACTAAAAAATATGCTCCAAAAAGAGGAGGATTACCTGGGAGCCATCCTTAAGATCAATTCAGGCGCTGGAGGCACGGAAAGTTTAGACTGGGTTGAGATGCTCATGCGGATGTACATTCGATGGGGGGAAAGAAACAAATATAACGTAAGACAAGTTGATTTTCTTGCTGGCGATGAAGCCGGAATTAAGTCGGTCACCCTTGAATTTTCCGGTGATTATGCATACGGTTACCTCAAGAGCGAAAACGGGGTCCATCGGTTAGTCAGGATATCCCCTTTTGATGCAGGTAATAGAAGACATACAACTTTTGCATCCGTATTTGTCTCCCCTGTTGTTGACGATAACATTGAAATAGAAATTAAACCTGCTGATATTACCTGGGAAACCTACCGGTCAAGCGGTGCAGGTGGGCAAAATGTGAATAAAGTTGAAACAGCAGTCCGTCTCAGGCATTCCCCTACCGGAATAGTGATAGAAAATCAGGAAACACGTTCACAGCTAAAAAATAAGGAAAATGCTTTACGAATATTAAAATCTCACCTGTACGAACTTGAGCTAAGAAAAATACAGGAAGAAAAAACAAAACTGGAAGATCAGAAGAAAAAAATCGAGTGGGGATCTCAAATTCGCAGTTATGTGTTACATCCCTATAAAATGGTTAAAGATCTCAGAACTTCTTTCGAATCATCAAATGTTCAGGCAGTATTGGATGGAGATCTCAACGGGTTCATAAAAGCTTATCTAATGGAATTTGGAGGTCAGTAATGGTTTTGAAAACCTAAAATCATTGCAACTAATAAATGTGTTGAGAGGAAAATATACAGAATACTATGAATTGTTATATGTTATAAGTTAAAAGTGATAGGTAAAAAGTGATATATTAAAAGTGATATATTTACCCTGTGAAATAATTTTGCTCTGCAAAATTGCTCGCCCTGTGGAATTGCTTCGCACCAACTTTTGTTGGATTCCACAGGGCAAGCATTTCACAGGGTGAACTGTTATAAGTAAAACTGCTAATAACGTATAACTTATAACCTATAACAAATAACCTGAATATAAAAAAGTTTCTAAAAATTTGAATAGCTGCAATCATTTCACCATGTTAAAGATCTATCACAACCCCCGATGCCGGAAAAGCCGTGCCGGACTGGCTTATTTACAAAACAAAGGACTTGATGCGGAAATTGTTGAATACATTAAAAACCCTGTCAGTGAAGAAGAGTTGAAAGAAGTTCTGATGAAACTGAACAAAAAACCCCGTGAAATTATACGTACACAGGAAGAAGTGTATAAATCCCAATTCCGAGGTAAGAATTTTACCGACCATGAATGGATAAAAATACTAATTGAACATCCTAAATTAATCCAGCGGCCTATTGTTGTTAAAAAACATAAAGCAGTTATTGCCGATCCGCCTGAAAATATCGATCAATTGTTGTAATTTTAAACCAGAGATGAAATTTTATTACGAATCGGTTTAGCTAAAATAGATGAATAAATAAGAACATAGCTTCGCAAATTAATTAAAAAATGTAATAATTGGAATTATACTACTAATTTTGATTTTTCTCCAAGGCTAAGGCTAAGGCTGAGGCTAAGGGAGGTAAGAGGTTTTAGAAGTTTAGGGC
>Ga0209986_10004483_pt1 | contig 11806 bp, 1 predicted proteins | sample BlataG_FD_183168 | JGI IMG/M metagenome (GOLD analysis project Ga0209986, IMG submission 183168) | Deep subsurface microbial communities from Black Sea to uncover new lineages of life (NeLLi) - Black_00105 metaG (SPAdes) (version 2) | ecosystem: Environmental > Aquatic > Marine > Oceanic >...
AGATGTTCAAATTTATTATTATATCTCATTATTAGCATAGTATTTTAAATCTAATCATAAAGTTAAACAGTAGTAGTGGTCTGACGAGTATATAACGCCCGGCAGCAGCAGTGGTCTGACGAGTTACGACAAACCCGGAACCCGGTTTAGTAGAGCCGAATTGTATTCGGCCAAAAACAGACCCAACATCCGCCCGCCGGTTTCACACCGTCCGGCGGATTAAAAATGTAATATACTCAAGTTACAAGTTGCCTGGCTGGGACAGGCGGGCAACCTGTAACATGTACCCCTTAATAAATAACAATTAAATAATATATAACTTTTATGTTATACAGCATTTAGGTTTTTATTTATCCTTCAGTTTAATTAAACAGGTCTGATTTTTTTTTAAATTTATCCGCTTTTAATCCATAACTATTGAGGTAAGAACAAACTAAATAATTATTTCAATATGAAAATCTTTTACTCTTCATCCTTGCTCCATAAAAATATTAAATGGTGTCAGGTGTTTCCACCTGACAATATTTTCAAAATTCTGTTACTTGTTCTAACACTTCTTTTTTTCCTGAACACCAATTCATCAGCCCAGAACACAATTTATGTAAAGGCTGATGCATCCGGTGCAAACAACGGATCTTCCTGGACCGATGCATATACCAGTCTGCAATCCGCTCTTGATGCTTCAGCAAGCGGTGATTCAATCTGGGTGGCTGCAGGAACTTATAAGCCATCTAAAGATAAAGATGGAACTTCTGCAAGCGATACCAGCGCTACTTTTATGATGCTGGACAATGTATTTATGTATGGTGGTTTTGCAGGTGGAGAATTGAAACGTACAGAGCGTAACTTGAACGCAAACGAAACAATTCTAAGTGGTGATCTGGGCAGCGATACTGTTTATCATGTAATAAGAGGAGCCGATAACTCCTATCTGGACGGGTTTATAATTACAAATGGTTATGCAAACGGAACAGTGAACCATAATGGTAATGGTGGAGGTATGCTGAATGATACTCTGGACAATATTACTGTTATTAATTGCACATTTATTAATAACAAAGCCGGAGAAGGTGGCGGAATGGCTAATTTCTTATGCACCAATATGTTAATTACAAATTGTATTTTTCGCTCTGACACTGCTTCCAGTGGAGGGGGTCTTGGTAACTGGAGTACCAGTTCAACAATCTCAAACTGTTTGTTTACTAAAAACTATGCTTCCGGTGAAACGTTAAGCATGGGAGGGGCCATTTATAACTGGGGCGATTCCTATCCTCCGATAAATAACTGCACCATATACAATAATTTTACATTAAACTCGGGAGGGGCTGTTCACGACAGAGGCTGTGCATCTACATTAACCAATTGCATCCTCTGGGGCAACGGGGGTGAAGATAAGGCAGCTAGTATTAGTGCCGGAGGTTCTATATATTATAGTTGCATTGAGCAAGCAGGATATGCAGGATCCAATGGGAACATTAGTGATAATCCGGATTTGAATGACCCTGAAAATGATGTTTTCTATCTTACTGCCGCCTCCCCTTGTATTGATGCGGGCAATGGGAATTTTGCCCCGGAATTTGATTTTGACGGTTTAGCCAGAAGAGATGATGGCAATGTGACAAATACCGGCACCGGAACACCCGCTTATACAGATATGGGCATATACGAATTTTATCCTGCCGATGCAGGTATAACTTCAATAAATGAGCCGGAAAGTTCATTCCATGCAGGAGAACACGACATTAAAGTCACCTTAAAAGATTTTGGTGTCTCTGCTATAACCTCAGCAGATATTGTCTGGAAAATAAATGATAATGCACCCACTACTTATCCCTGGACAGGAGTCATCTCCCCGGGAGATTCTATAACCTCTATAAACATCGGTTCTTTTAATTTTGAAGAGGGGGCACACACAATAAAAGCCTGGACATCCGCACCGAATGGGGAAACAGACATTGATAATTCCAATGACACAACAATATTGGCTGTAAATGTTACTGATCTAACACGTTTTTATATAAAAGCTGATGCTTCCGGTTCGAACAATGGGGCTTCCTGGACCGATGCATTTACGGAACTTCAATCTGCTTTAGACTATGCTAATAAAGGAGATTCAATCTGGGTAGCTGCAGGAACCTATCAACCTTCAAAAGATAAAGATGGAAATAGCCCGGGTGACCGGACTCTGACTTTCCAGCTTGTTGACAGTGTCTTTCTTTATGGCGGCTTTGCCGGAACAGAAACAAATTTTGAAGACAGGGACTGGAAAACGAATGAAACTATCTTAAGCGGGGATATCGGAACTGCAGCTGATACTTCTGATAACAGTTACAACGTAGTCAGAGGTGCCGATTATGCTATGTTGGATGGGTTTATTATTATGAATGGTAATGCCAACAGTTCCTCAGTACCCAATGAAACCAATATGGGAGGGGGATTATTAAACAAAAATGTTAAATATGTCAGAACTCTGAATTGTACTTTTAAAAATAACACCTCAATACAAGGAGGTGGCGTAGGCAATTATTTTTGTGGTGATTCCATCGTTTTCAGATTTTGTACATTTTTGGATAATACAGCCGGTCAGGGAGGAGGAATAGGGAACTGGGACACAAAAGCTTATGTAACAAAATGTGTGTTTGTGGATAATCTGGCCGATGAATCTATATCTGTCCAGAACTGGGGAGGAGCAATTTATAACTGGGGGTCCGGATCAACTTCGGAAATAGTAAATTGCACATTTTTAGAAAATTCATCCTCTAGTGGCGGTGCAATCCATGACCGCGGCGTACACTGTTCTATAAAAAATTCGATATTTTTGGATAATTCCCCAAATGATTTCTATTATGTTGGAAGCGTAACCTATAATTTCACAAACCAGTCCGGTTATACAGGATCAAATGGAAATATCGGGGGAGATCCTTTGCTTTATGAAACAGGTGAAGGGGAATATGAGCTGAACTGGGCTTCTCCCTGCATCGACGCTGGAGATCCCGATCCGGTTTATAACGATCCGGATGCCAGCCGTAATGATATGGGAGCTTCTCATACCATCTTTTCACCTCAGGTTGATGCTCTTATATCTGCTATTGATACCCCCTTACAATCATTTGTATATGGGAATTATGATGTTTGGGTTACTATGGTAAATCTTGGAACGGACCCGTTAACATCTGCAGCCATCGACTGGACAGTGGATGGGGCTTCTCAAACCACTCATAACTGGACAGGGAACCTGGCCGGGGCTGATACAACGGAATCTTTTAACATTGGAACGTACTCCTTTAACCAGGGAGATCATACTATAAAGATTTGGACATCAATCGCTTCTGACGAATTTAATGGGAATGATACGCTTGATAAGGAAATCTATGCCTCTGCCCATATGGATGCAGGTATTGTCTCTCTTGATGAGCCTGATACTCTTTGTAGTTATGAAGCATCCACCGATCTATTTGTATCCTTTAAAAACTACGATACAGACAGCATTTTAACAAATGTAGATATTGGCTGGACTATTGACGGAGCGTCTCAAACACCCTATAGCTGGTCAGATAGTGTCGTGCCCGGAGATACCAGCGAATCATTTTTGTTCGGATCATATTCTTTTTCACGGGGTAAACACGATCTTAAAATCTGGACGGAGAATCCCAACAGCCATTCCGATGATAATAATGATAACGACACCCTTAATATAACTATCTATTCCAGGGCATATGACATAGGTGTTAGTACTCTGTACACCCCAACCGACCCTGATACAACAGGGAACCAGCAGGAAGTGAATGTAGCTATTGAGAACTTTTCACAGGATTCGATAATCACTTCAGCAAGAATTGACTGGGAGGTTGACGGATCACCTAAGGATCATTTCGACTGGTCAGGATCCCTTGCGCCGGGAGAAACCTCGGACAGCATCATGATCGGAAAGTATGACCTTCCTTCCGAAGGAACATTTGACTTTAAGATATGGACAGAAGCACCCAACGGGGATACAGATGATTATAATGGAAATGACACACTTTTTCAGGAAATTATTGTTGCAAATCCATTATGCGATACATTTACTATTGGAGCATCTGGTGATTTTCTTACATTTGAAAAAGCCATTGATTCGTTAGTGAACGGGGGTGGTGTATGCGGGCCTGTAGTTTTTATTGTTGAAACAGGTACCTATAACGAACAAATAACCATTCCTGAAATATACGGAGCTTCATCCGAAAGAACCATCACTTTCCAATCTGCCACAGGCGATAGCACCGATGTAGAATTATCTAATACAGGAGGAGGTTATACAGTAAGCCTTGACGGAGCCGATTATATTATTTTCAAAAATATGACTATCTCAACAGATGCTTCCGGTTCAGTAATTGAATTCAAAAATGAAGCTAACTATAACCGGATTCTGAATTGCCAGATTCTAGGAGAATCAGGCAGCTCAAGTCTGTTACATGTCAGTTATCAAAATAATATTAACAATGCTTTTTCCGGTAACAGAATAGTAAACGGAACTCAGGGAATATCCCTTTATGCCGGAAACAGTACAATAACCGGCACGGAAATTAAGGAAAACGTTTTTGAAAATCAGTCGGAACAAGCTATTAGCCTAAATCAAGTAAACGGAGCAACCATAACCGGTAATACTATTACTTCAAATTCAACCATTAAAGGTATATATCTGTATTATTGTGAAGATAACTTTACTATTGAAAAGAACAGAATTTCGTTAACGAGCGGAGGAACGGGCATCTATTTTTATTACGGGACCAACAACACCGGCATCCCCGATCGTATTGCCAATAATTTCATCTACATCAATACTTCCGGTAGCCACTATGGCATATACTATAATTCCGATTACAGAGACATGGACATTATCCATAACAACATTAATATTACCGGAAATGCTACAGGCAGCAGTACTATTTATATTCCTTCTCAATACCCAACTATTGATATAAAAAATAATATTCTGGTTAATAAAGCAGGTGGAACAGCTATTACTACAAATCAAACTTTCATTAATAAAACAAGCGACTTCAATTGTTTATATTCCTCCGGCACCTATCTCGTCAACAACAAAAAAACTCTTGAAGAACATCAAAATTATACCGGACAGGATATGCATTCCTTTTCCGTAGATCCTCAATTTGTTTCCGATAATGACCTTCATACCTTCAGTCCGTATCTCAACAACCAGGGCACACCAATTGCCGAAATAACCACCGATATTGACGGGGAAGCCCGCGATGGCACAAATCCCGATATCGGGGCAGATGAATATGATCCCCTGCCGGCATTAAGCGGAACCTATAATATCGGTCCTTCAGCACCGCTGTTTAAAACCTTTAACGAAGCGGTGGATTCCCTGATTGCAGTTGGTGTTGACGGTTCGGTAACTTTCGAAGTGCAAGATGGTACTTATAACGAACAGTTAAGTATTCCTGAAATAGCAAATGTTTCTGAAACCGATACTATTGTATTTTGCTCAGCCAGTGCCGATAGCTCAAAAGTTATTTTAACTTATGTCGCTTCCGGCGAAGGTGATAATTACACTCTTAAACTGGATGGTGCCGATTATATCACTTTCAAGGATATTACAATTGAAGCAACCGGAACAGAATATGCAAGAATAGTTGAAATAGATAATGAATCGAATAATAACCGCTTTGCCAATAATCGTTTGCTTGGTGTACCAAATAAATCAGAACTTGTTTATTCTCCTTATTCAAAAGATTCGTCTAATGTTTTTACTCATAACGTATTTCAGAATGGGAAAACGGGACTTTATTTATCCGGAGGCTTAGCAAATTATCTTACTATTGAGCATAATGAATTTTTACATCAAACAGATACAGCTATTTATGTTCAATATTTCCAGTTTACTGAAATAAAATCTAACCTGATTTACTCCGATAATCACATAACAGGAATTTTGCTTTCCGACAACCGTGAATATATAGCATTAGAAAAAAATAAAATTTATTTACCAAACGGAGGTGTTGGATTGTATATAGATGCGTGTCGATTAGCTTCTGATGATACAAGTGTAATTTTTAATAATCATATTTATATTAATACAACTGATGCTGATAAGGGTATATTTATTCGACAATTTTATCCATCTAGAATAAAAATATATAACAATACAATTCATATAAAAGGGAATAATACATTAAGTGCTTGTTATGATATGGATTATGGTAGTGAATCGTATTATTATAATTTATATAATAATAATTTTGTAAATGTAGCAAGGGGTATGGTTATGGGAACAAATCGTTGTGGTGGCGATTTTAATAATTTTTATTCTAATGGAGCAAAATTAAGTCGTTATAGAGAAACACTTGAAGATTGGCAAGATGCATATAATCATGATCATAATTCAATTTCAGTTGATCCGTATTTTGAACCTGATAGTAGTTACAGCATTCTTAACCCTGCATTAAATAATGCAGCAACACCTTTGCTTGAAATTACTGAAGATATTGATGGCGACACCAGGGATGCAACTAATCCTGATATTGGTGCAGATGAATTTACCCCTTCTTCAGTTCCATTTAATGGAACTTATACCATAGCAGGAATTTCACCTGATTATGAAACTATAAACGATGCCGTAAAAGATTTAGTGATTAATGGAATAAATGGAGCAGTAATATTCAATATTGCCACTGATACTTTAACCGAGCAAATAAGCATTCCTGAAATTGTTGGTGCATCGGTAAGCAACACCATTACTTTTCAATCGGCAACAGGCGATAGCTCAGATGTCTTAATAACTTTTACTCCGATAAATACAAAACTTAATTATACAATCCGTTTGGATGGAGCCGATTATATAACATTTAAAAACCTTTCGATCTCTTCAGGAGAGGATTGGGGTTGTGCAGTTCATTTGAAAAATGAAGCAACTAACAATCAATTTCTGAACAACAGGTTCTTTTACGAGGGTACAATGACCGGAAGTGACGATTACGCATTTATATACTCATCCGGCACTCTTGACAGTAACAATGTCTTTGATTCCAACCTGTTTGAAAATGGTTCAATTGGAATTTATATGAATGGTAGTGCTGCATCCGATTCAATTGCCGGAATACAAATAAAAAACAACATATTTGCAGAGATAATTCGCCGGGGTGTTTATCTTCAGAAACATAAAAACCTGAATATAAGTGGTAATCAGTTCGAGATTTTAAACAGCACTTACAGTTTTGGTTTATGTATTACTAATTCAAGCGGTTTGATTTACAATAATTTCATTCAACTGGAAACAACCAATTACGGATATGGAATTTATATTCATAGTTCAAGGTTCAAGGTTCTTTATAACACAGTTAAGATCACAGGAAATTCAACATCCAACAGTTATTCATTTTATGATGGGTCATCCACACTACGTGAAACAAAAAACAATATTTTCGTGAATCTTGCCTATGGAAGAGCTCTTAACTGTGACACAACAAATTTAACCAGTGATTACAATTTGTTATATACTAGTGGTAACCTTTTGGTACAAAGCAGTATAAATTATGCAAATCTTAGCGCCTGGCAAGCCGCAACAGGAAGAGATATACACTCTATTTCACGAGAGCCGCAATTCCTGTCGGATACAGACTTGCATACAACCGATCCCTGGATCAGCAACCTGGGTACTCCGCTGACAGAAGTGACTACCGACATCGATGGGGAAACAAGGGATATTTTCCATCCTGATATCGGAGCTGATGAATATGAAGCTGCAATACTGTTCGCGGGGGAATATACCATCGGCCCCAGCGGTGATTTTATTACTTTCACTGACGCAATTGACTCTATTACTCAGGTAGGAGCAATCGGTTCGGTTACATTTAAGGTGGAAGCAGGAACATATAATGAACAGTTTGTAATTACTGCAATCCCATATGTTACAGATACAATAACAGTTACTTTCCAATCGGCATCAGGCGACAGCACAGATGTTATTCTTGAGTTTAAAGCAAGCGGTACCGATAATTATATTGTAAAACTGGACAGCACCAAATATATTACCTTTAAAAACATGACCTTCAAAGCCCTCGACTCTACATATGCAAAAGTAATCGAGTTTACAAACGGGGCCGCGAACAATGCTTTTACCAACAACCAGTTTATCGGAATAAATGAAGCAGGACCTGTTATCTATTCTGCCGGCAGCCAGGATGATAATATCCTGATTGAAAACAACCTGATTACAGGTGGCAATGTGGGTATATATTTGTGCGGGGAAAATGATTCAAAAAGAGAATCCGGCTTGAGGATTATTGGTAATCGTTTTACCGATCAATTTTCTTCGGCTGTTTATTTAAAATACCAGCATTCACCACTCCTGTCTAATAACCTGATTATTCATGATGAATTGGTTCAGTATGAATGGACCGGTCTTTTCCTAAGCAATTGTTCAGGACAACCCGATTCACTTGGCCTGATATCTAATAACAGCATTGCAATTCATGCAGAGACCAAAGCAGCAGGTATCGTATTTGACGCAACATCCTACCAGAGGATTTATCACAACAGTTTAAATATCTACGGCCTGGCATCGGAAAGCCGTACCTTCAATCAGCAGAATGGAGGTGGGAATAGCATCATCATGAACAATATATTCAGCAACCAGGCAGAGGGATTGGTCATATATACCACCGAACCAAATGCGTATTCGAGTGATTACAATGATTATTATGCAAATGGCGATAAATTCATTTACCATGGAGGATATATTCCTGACCTGCAAACCTGGCAAACAACCTATTCCAAAGACCTGCATTCTTATTCGGTGTATCCACAATTTTATACCGATACGAACCTGTATGTTACACAACCTCTTTTGAACGGAAGCGGAACTCCATTGGCAGAAGTGAGCTGGGACTTTGATTGGAAAACTCGTGATCCGGCTTTTCCGGATATAGGAGCTTACGAATTTAGCGATGCAGTGTTTGATCTTGGAACTGACACTGTCATCTGTCGTAATACTCAGATTGAGATCGATGCCGTAGCCGGGTATGATTCCTATTTATGGAATACCGGTGAAACAACACAAACCATAATTGCTGATTCAACAGGGGTCGATTCAGCTTATTATCGCGTCACCGTGTCACATAATTCCTATAATTATTCCGACAGCGTAAAAGTTACTTTCGTCGGTCCGGTTGTTGATCTTGGTGCTGATACAATACTTTGTGACGATGAAACACTAAATCTGGATGCTGGTGCAGGAAACTATACTTACCTGTGGTCGGATCAAAGTACAAACCAGATACTTACTGTTACACAAAGCGGTGATTATAATATACTTGTAACGGATAATGATAATGGTTGTACAGCAAGTGATACGATTTCGGTAACCAAATCCACCAGACCGGTGGTTGATCTGGGTGCAGATTCAGCATTTTGCGAAGGAGGATCATTGATCCTGGATGCCGGTGCCGGAGGCTATACCTACCTCTGGTCTGATCAAAGCACTAATCAAACCCTTACGGTATCCGAAAGCGGTGATTATTCTGTTGTAGTAACCGAACCTGCCGGCTGCTCTGGAAGTGATACGGTTACTGTAACCGGGTATCCACTTCCGCAAATTACCTTAACACAGCAGGGAGATACATTAAAGAGCAATTATCCTGCAGGTGATACCTATCAATGGTATGAAAATGGCAGTATTATTGACACCGCAACCTCTTCCAACTTTATGCCTCCTTATTCGGGTAGTTTTTATGTATTTGTTACAGATACCAATGGCTGCTCAAACTACTCCGATACCATACAGTTTGTTCATAGCGGAATACGGGAATTCAATAACAGCGGCGCTATTGAAATCTATCCCAATCCTACCACCGGAATATTTACTCTTAAACTCTCCAGTATTTCTTCACCGGCAGAACTCCGGATATTCAATATACAGGGAAGTGTCGTACACCGTGAAGAAATAACAGGTGTTTCAAATAACTATGATAAACAGATGGATCTTTCCCATCTGCCGAAGGGAATATACTTTGTTAAAATTCAGATTAAAAACGATATAAAACTCCGGAAACTAATTATAGAATGATATACTCGTCTTACGACTGGAGTCGTCTGACAAGTACGATGAGTACATATTCCTTAACATATTTTTAGCAAACGAAATTTTGTATCTTCGTGCTGTCCTTGAATTAATTAATCAATCCAAAACAATAAAATCATGGCACAACAAATCTTTCATGTTCCGGAAGCGGTCAATGAGCCGGTAAGATCATATGCTCCCGGTACACCAGAGCGTGAGGCATTAAAAATAGCCATCGAAGAAGCCCGGTCAAAGGAAATCGAAATTCCCATGATCATAGGCGGAAAAGAAATCAAATCCGGAAACCTGGTTGCCATTCGTCCTCCTCACGATTTTAAACACATATTAGGACACTACCACCAGGGAGATGCCGGTCATGTAAAAATAGCCATTGAAGCTGCCCTTGAGGCAAAGGAGAAATGGGCTGATATGTCATGGCAGACCAGGGCTTCCATATTTCTAAAGGCTGCAAGCTTATTAGCCGGTCCTTATCGCGATAAGATCAATGCGGCAACCATGCTGGGGCAATCAAAAACATTTTTTCAGGCCGAAATCGATTCGGCTTGTGAAACTATTGATTTTTTCAGATTTAATGTACAATATATGGCAGAGATCTATTCACACCAGCCACAATCGGATTCAAACACCTGGAGTCGGCTGGAACAAAGACCATTAGAAGGATTTGTTTTTGCCCTTACACCTTTTAATTTTACTTCAATCGCTGCCAATCTGCCAACTGCACCAGCCATTATGGGAAACACAGTGGTATGGAAACCCTCGAAAACACAGGTTTACGCAGCTCATGTGCTAATGGAAGTTTACCGCGAAGCCGGATTGCCTGACGGTGTGATCAACCTGGTTTTTGTCTCGGGTCCCGTTGCCGGAAAAGAAATACTCACTCATCCGGATTTTGCCGGTTTCCATTTCACAGGATCAACCCGGGTATTTCACAGCATTTGGAAACAAATTGGCGACAACATTGAAATTTATAAAACCTATCCCAGGATTGTTGGTGAAACCGGCGGTAAAGATTTTATTATGGTTCACGATTCAGCCAAACCCGAACAGGTGGTTACTGCCATTATCCTGGGAGGATTTGAATACCAGGGACAAAAATGTTCGGCAGTGTCAAGGGTTTATATTCCTGATAATCTATGGCCAAAAATTAAAGAATTAATGGCAAAGGATTTAAAATCGCTTAAGATGGGTGGGGTGGAAGATTTTTCAAATTTCATGAATGCTATTATTGATGAAGTATCCTACGACAATCTGGTTGAATACATTGAAAACGCCAGGAAAGATCCTGACACAGAAATTATCTTTGGTGGGAATTACGACAAATCGAAAGGGTATTTTATCGAACCTACGGTTATCCTGACTAAGGATCCACAATACGTCACCATGGTTGAGGAATTGTTTGGCCCTGTCGTTACTATTTATGTTTACGAATCGGGAAAATTTGAAGAAACCCTCGATCTGCTCGACAAAACATCAATATACGCATTAACGGGAGCAATATTCGCACGGGACAGGGAAGCCATAGAAATTTGTATGAAGAAATTAGTCAACGCTGCCGGTAATTTCTATATCAACGACAAACCAACCGGGGCAGTGGTCGGTCAACAACCCTTTGGGGGTTCAAGGGCATCGGGCACCAACGATAAAGCAGGCTCCATGATCAACCTGTTGCGCTGGGTATCACCCAGAACCATCAAGGAAAACTTTGTCCCCCCGGAAGATTACCGA
>Ga0209986_10004484_pt1 | contig 11806 bp, 14 predicted proteins | sample BlataG_FD_183168 | JGI IMG/M metagenome (GOLD analysis project Ga0209986, IMG submission 183168) | Deep subsurface microbial communities from Black Sea to uncover new lineages of life (NeLLi) - Black_00105 metaG (SPAdes) (version 2) | ecosystem: Environmental > Aquatic > Marine > Oceanic >...
ACTGTTAAATATATTAGGGACTTCACGAAAAGTATGTTCAAAACTTGGGGAATGCTTTGGCGTCTCAACCAGTCATAACGGTTTCAAGCCTAACCAAATATTATGGAGATTTCAAAGCCCTAGACTCGGTTTCCTTCGCAGTCGGCAAGGGCTGGGTGTACGGCTATCTCGGCCCGAACGGAGCAGGAAAAACCACAACCATAAGAACCATGCTTGGTCTCCTAAAACCAGACCAAGGTGAAGTGCAAATAACTGGCATTAACCCAACTGAAAACCCGGTTCAAGCACTTCAAAGCCTAGGATACGCCCCAGAACTGCCAACTATGCAAGCCTTCTTCACCGGAGAGCAGATGCTAGACTTCATGGGAAAGATGTTTGGGTTGGCTACACAGGTTAGGAAGGAGAAGATTAAACAACTCCTTGACCTCGTTGGCTTAGAAGAATGGGGAGACAAAAAAATTGGAAAGTATAGTAAAGGAATGGTTCAGAGGCTCTCCTTAGCCCTAGCCCTAGTCAACGATCCCATGGTTCTCATTATGGACGAACCTACGATCGGTATGGATCCAGAAGCAACAGCCCAATTCAGAAACTTGTTCACAACCCTCTCAAAACAAGGAAAAACCATCTTCATTTCATCCCACCTTCTGGACGAAGTTCAACGCATCTGTACCCACGTGGGAATGATCAACAGAGGCAGGATGGTCTTCGATGGTCCAATAACACAGGTGCTTGAGACCTTCACTCAACAATGGGTCATAGAAGCAGAACTGAAAAAAGTAACAAAAACAATGATTTCAGCCCTCAAAAAACTAGACTACGTACAAGACGTGAAGTCGGAGGAAAACAAGCTAAGAATAGAGCTGAAGGAGAAAAAAGACCTAAGAGGAGAGATCTCCTCAGAAATCTTTAAGCACAATGGTGTGTTGCTCAGTTTAAACCTTCATCAAATAACGTTAGAAGACGCCTATCTCCGCGCTCTAAAAGGAGGCCAATAACATGAACGCCTTTCAAAGAATTGCGACCATCATAGGCTACGAGTGGAGGAGAGCCATAGCCAAAAAGAAATTCCTTGTTTTGATGATTTTGGCTTTGGCGCTTCAAGTCGGACTGTTTGCTTTGTTTTACTACTTTTTCACTAATCCACCTCCAGGGTTTACCGTCATTGGGCCTTCCCTAGAAGAGGTTAAAGCTATGATGTGGCTTGTTGGCGTGCTAGGCACTCAGAGTCTATTCATTCCTCTTATAGCTATCGTGATTGCTGGAGGTTCCATGTCCGAAGAATACGAGCGAGGAACTGCTGACATACTATTATCGAAGCCCATTACAAAGATTGAGTATATGACAGGAAAGTTCTTGGGTGGCTTGTCACTTCTTGGTTTTGTGATAGCTCTAACCACGACTCTCGGGGCTACATTGGCCTATGGACTCTTCGGTCCTCAGGAGTCTATCCAATTTGCCCCAGTTATCTATTTGGTTCTCCTTTACTCAAACATGCTCTTCTTTTCCATGGCGTTCATGTTCAGTGAAGTCTTCAGGAGAACCACCCTTTCCATACTAGCTGCCGTCGGCATACTTGTGGCCTCCTCATTTATTGGCGGTATTCTTTCCATGATGTACTTCATGACTCAAGAGCAGCTTTACCTAGAAGTTAGTAAGTGGCTTCCGAACTGGAGCGTCTCAAACCTCCCTAGCTTCGTAGCCTCGGAACTCATCACCGCACCGCAGAGCCCCTTCGTATCTATGCCGAGCGGCGACATTCAACTAGCAGCCACCATCATAGCGGTTTACACAATCGCCTCTATCCTAATAGCCGCTCTTAAACTTGTGAGGTCAGATGTCACGAAAAGAACCAGCTAATGATTCAAAATTGTTCAATTGGTATGTCTAAATCTCAGCCTTTCTCAAGAATTCTCTCGCGTTTTTGAGGGCTATTCGATAGAACACAAAGGTTACGAAGAAAGCCATAACCGCGCTGATGGAAACTGCGATAGAGAGCTCTATTTTTGGTAGAGGCACGGGAATGGGTATGTATTCCATTGTAACTGCGTGTAGAAGGAGGGGCGAGAAGATTGCCGACGCTAAGACCAAGCATAAGATCATGTTAATGAGAGACATTAACGGCCTAACCATTCTAGGCCTTGGAACTTCGGTAAAGTCGGCTCCTTTTATTCCTGCTCCGAGGGAAACGGCGCCTAAAGCGAGGATTAGCAGAACGGATTCAATTAACAACGCCACAGTAATGTCTGGCGAAGGACACGTAACTAGAATTCCAACAACACCACACACCAACGTTACTACGCATGAAAAGATGACTATAAAGGCATACTTACACTTGACTAAGCTTCGCGCAGTGATGGGTGAAGAAAAGAAATGCCACACAGCCCCACCTTCCTCACCAATAATCATGGTGCCCAACATTACGGCCATTATGGCTCCAGGCCCAAGAAGTATCCAAGCGAAAAGGAACCGAGAAGGCTCCGTGGCGGTGGATCCACCCAAAAATCCCAACTGCTGCATCAACGGCATAAGAATGAAAACTAGGGGCATTACGAAAATGTACATGAGTTCCCGTCGTCTCGTGAAGGCCTTAATATCTTTCCTTATCACAGCAGCCTCTAACGAAGAAAAACCGAGTTTTCCCAAGAAGCCAACCTTCGGAGCATAAACTCCTCTGGAAATCGTGATTGCTGGCGGTTCATACAATCCAAATCTGGCGTTCAATCTAACCGCCATGTAGAAAAGGATGAGAATAAACAGAAGGGAAGCCAGCGAAAAGATAATGGTTTGCACTAGCAATCCACTCATAAAAGAAACTAAAGTCAACCCTAACCAGAGGTAGGGAATGAACCAAACCGCTTCTTGGCCACCAGCAACCACTTCAATGAGGGTGACGAAGCCAGCGCCAGACGTGAGGGCAAACCAAACCACGTAGAACGCAATCAAGAAAAGTATGGAACCAATGAACCTCACCCAAACAGCAGCCTTTCCAGAAGTCTTGTAAACAGCTCCTGTAAGCCTCACTTGCAAAACTCTGAAAATCTCCGTGGTCGTGCTAGCTAAGAAAGCGCTCGCCAGCAAAGCAAAAATTGTGAAAATGGCAAGAGGCAATTCTCCTAGGAAAATGGAGAAGGCAGTTATGGCTGAACCAATTAGAATTATGGAAACCAAGGGGACACCAATAAGATGAGCCAGAGTGGAGGCTAGAGTGTGCTCTTCCCATGTGATGGGTAGCCAGTAAGGAGGTTGGATTGAAAATCTTACTCCGGCTCGTTGAATTTGTCCCATCATGGTGAAAACCATGCTTGAAATGAGAATTAGGGTGGGGAGGAATGGGAAAAGGGAACGAGCGCCTTGATATAGCAAGTGTTTCAGTTCAGAGTCAGGCATCCCGCTATAGAAGTTTCCAACGGCTAATCCTATCGCTAATCCTAGAACGCAGGCCCCTCCATACAGCAAATACTGAAAAATCCTGCTTTCTCGATACCTTCTCAGCCTTTGACCCCTAATCAGTCTTCCAGACTTTATTTCAATGCTAATGAGCCTAACAACGTTTTTCCAGTTCATTTAAGAAGTGCCTCGACAACATCTTTTATGTCCCCTGTTCCTGTCAGTTTTAGGAAGATTTCTTCTAGATCCGATCCAGGCAGCCTTGCCTTCTGTCTTAGTTCCTCCATGTTACCTAAAGCCAATAACTTTCCTTCGTACATTATGGCTATGCGGTCGCACATGGCCTGGGCGATCTCTAGAATGTGGGTTGACATTATGGTTGTTACTCCTTGGGCTGTTAGCTTGCGTAGGAGATCTTTTACGATTCTAGCCGACTTTGGGTCTAAGCCACTTAGAGGTTCGTCTAAGATGAGTAGTTTTGGCTTGTGAAGAAAAGCTGAAATGAGCGTGATTTTCTGTTTCATACCTTGTGAGTAGCTGTTTATCATGTCGCCCTCCCTGCCCGCCAGTTCAAGAGCCGCCAAATGCTCTTCTATTCGCATCTTCTTCTCTGACATCTCCACGGCGTAAATGTCACCAACAAAGTCAAGGTATTCCAGTCCTGTCAAAAATTCATAAAGACGCGGAGTCTCGGGAACGTATCCCACCTGCCTCTTCACCGCCACCGAATCCTCTTGTGCATTTATGCCTAAAACCTTCACAGATCCAGAGTCTGGCTTGACCAATCCTAAAATCATTTTTAGCGTGGTGGATTTCCCTGAGGCGTTTGGGCCTAGAAGACCGAAGATTTCTCCGTACTTAACATCTAAGTCTATGTAGTCTACGGCTACTATGTCAGCGTAGCGCTTAGCCACCCTCTTCAGCTCTACGGCGTATCCACTGGTTGAAAGCATTGATGATTACCACAGCTGAATAGACGAAAGAAAATATTTAAACATATACAGCCCAACTCAAGTCTCTCCACAGTCAAAATCGTATAGCAACCCAGTCACTAAACTGCTTAAACGCTTCAGAAGGTTATTGGTGGAAGAAAAAGCTTTTTTTCCAAGTCTACGTTTTCTTGATTAAACCAATCAATGCAATAATGATGCCAGCTAACGCTATAATCCCGCCTAGAATCTCCATAGCTGTCCAGAAATTCATGTAGCCGCGCGTAATGAAGCCTATTAGGCAGTTCCTCTGGGAAGCGTAAAAGCCCAAAACCACGCCAACAATAAAAAGAATGAAACCGACGATAATCAGGCTTTTTCTCAAAGTCATCCCAACAAGTTCTTGTAATCAACCTTTATTTGCTTTTCATTCATTTATGTACGTAACTCTGATTAACTCGCATAGTTGAGCTATTATTCCTCTAGGCTGCATTGATCAGCAAAACTAAAAAAATATAAACAAGAGTTATAAGCACACTAATTCACCATAAACCGCTAAAAAGAGGGAGATCTTTGGAAACATTAAGTATTGTCGAAAATGTCGCTTTCAATCTTATAAAGCAAGCAGTAATCTATCTGCCCGAAGACGTTAAGCAGGCACTGCGAAAAGCATACGCTGAAGAAACAAGTGAGACAGGAAGAACACAGTTAAAAGCTATTTTGGACAACATTGAATTTGCCGAGAAATATCAGGCGCCTATATGCCAAGACACAGGCACAATAATATTTTACGTCAAAGCTGGTGCTAAGGCGAAAGATCTTGACAAGATTGAAGCGGCTTTGATAAAAGCTACGAGAAGAGCCACTGTGGAGATTCCTATTCGTCCGAATGCTGTTAATCCCTTCACCCAGAAAAACAGTGGAGACAACACGGGAAGGTTGATACCTTGGATAAATTGGGAAATTGTGCCAGGAGACGAAATAGAGATGACAGTGCTGCCGAAGGGTGGAGGGGCAGAAAACACGTGCGTTATGGGTATGCTTGTTCCAGGTGAGGGAATAATGGGAGTGAAGAAGTTTGTTGTTGACGCTGTTATGAAGGCTGGGGCGAAACCTTGTCCACCAAACATTCTAGGCGTCGGGATAGGGGGAGGCTCTGACATTGCCATGAAAATAGCGAAAAAAGCTTTGCTGAGACCTTTAAACGTGTCAAATCCCGATCCTGAAATAGCAAAGCTTGAAAAAGAGATTCTAGAGGCTGTAAACATGACAGGGATTGGACCGATGGGACTTGGGGGAAAAATCACAGTTTTAAGCGTAAACATAGACTATGCTTATAGGCATCCAGCGTCCTATCCAGCGGCTGTTGCATTCAATTGTTGGGCTGCGAGAAGAGCTAGCGCAAGATTAAGTGCGGACGGAACGGTTGAATATTTAACTCATAAAGTCAAGTGAGGTGAAATAAAATGGCTATTTACAAATTCAAGACTCCAATATCCGAGGAGGAAATACGAAAACTAAGGGTAAATGATGTGTTATACGTGAGTGGAACGATGTTTACTGCAAGAGATCAAGCTCACAAGAGAGCCTTAGAATACTTCAAGCAGGGCAAGCCTTTACCACTAAGCTTAGAAGGACTAGCTGTTTTCCATTGCGGTCCAATCGTGAAGAAAAAAGAAGACAGATGGACCATCGTTGCCGCAGGTCCAACAACAAGCACACGAATGGAAATCTTTGAGGACGAGTTCATAAAAAACTTCAGGGTTAGAGTAGTAATTGGCAAGGGCGGAATGGGAAAAAGAACAACAGAAGCCATGGCAAAGTACGGTGCTGTTTACGGAGCTTTCACTGGTGGAGCTGCAATATTAGCTGCAAAAGCCATAAAAAGCGTGAAGAGCGTTGAGTGGCTTGATTTGGGAATGCCTGAAGCCATGTGGATTTTAGAGGTTGAAGAATTCGGTCCGCTGGCAATTGCCATTGACTCTCATGGAAACAACCTCTTTGAAGACGTCAAAAGGAAGGTTGAAGAAAACAAACAGAAAATCTATCAGAAACTTGGATTGTCCCCATAGTTTAACAACTCTTTTTCTGTTCATTTTTATCACCACTTTTCTCTCTCAACTTGTTAGTCTAAAACTCATTTTTTATTCTTTACTCCTTTTCCGTTCATGACCCTATACGATTCACGCTTATTTTAACGCTTAAGGGTTGCAAAAAGACGCTTCAAGTTTCTACATTTCCCAAAAAACCACTTATACAGTTTTTATGTTCACAATTTTTATATAATTCTTTTATCATTAATATCTTGGGAGAGGCGAAAAAAGCAGTGACTCTCCAAAAGCCTCAGAAGTCACAAATGAAGTCGTCGTAAACAAGAGGCTGTTCAGTATAATTTCAAACTTACGCGGATGCTCAATAGAACCTTGGTTTTCAAACTCGGCTGGCGAAAAATCGAAGCCGAAATCCCTCTCCCTCCTTTTTTATACCGCGGTCACCATACAGAGATCCGCGTTTTGCCTGTATACTTGCTATTATATGGGTAAGTTGCCGAGGACGAGACAAGGATAAGGACTATACGGTAAAAAATCAAGACTGAATTAGTGAGTTCACAGACAGAAAGGTTTGTGGTTGATTTTTGATATCTAGTTTAGATTTTGTTTATTGTGTCAGAAGATTTAATATTACATTCCACATTCAATTCAAACGGTGTCAGAATCATGCTCAAAAATTTTAGAGATAAAATAGCCCTTTCCGGAATGGCTGTGTTAATCATAGGTGTAGCCCTGCTGATCTTCACTTTCATAAGTGCCTACGGATTTCTAACCGAGAGCCTATCGATAATTGCTTCTGAGGATTTGATGCAGACTTTCGGTGCAGCGTTGGCTCCTTTGATTGCGACGTGCATACGCATAATGTATCTCGGAGTTATGGGGTGGATAGGTTCACTCCTAACCATCAGAGGAATAACGGTAATCGCCCACGCACCAAAGACGCAAAGGATTGTCCAGCAGAAACGAGCGTTAACCAAGCCTGTGCCTCAAAAGGAGAAAGTTGAACAACCAAAAGAAGGGATAAAGCCACAGGAGCCGAAGGCTGAGCAACCAAAGGAAGAGACCAAGACGCCAGAACCGGAAATCATAGTCATACCGCCAGAGCAGACTTCACAGGCGCAACCGCAACTTTCACAAGAGCAACAGCAAGAAAACAACTCTTCGCAATAACCACCTAACTCTTGAAATGCACACAAACCCCCGGAAAAGGAGAGACCATGAGAATTCCGATTCGAATGATAAGCATTGCTACAACTTTTTTCTGGATATTCCTAATTGTTTTTTTAGTTTCTGCAGTTTATTCCTTTAAAGATGTTCGGTTTGATTTCGGAGAACCGCAAATAGGCTTAACTTCAGACAATAGAATACTCTTTTCTCTGCCGATAACAATTGATAACAAGGGCTACTATAATATAGGCTGCTTCAATGTGACAACGGAAATCTTGGATAGAGAAGGCTTCATGATCACGCGAGCATCCACGTTTATTCCTGTCATAGAGAAAAGCAGACAAGTAATGGCAACCCACAACGTTACGATAGACATCAATGATTTGCAAAACAGCCAAGATTGTTTATTCAGTGACACGGAACTGGAAGTGCGTGAAACTGTTAGCATCAAACTTGCGGAAGTCATTCCAGTTCAAGCGTCAACAAACCTTTCCATGCCTTGGGGTGCACCACTATACAACTTCACGCTGGGAGAAATTGAATATGCTGGATTCAATGGAACCCACATGACAGCCACTGTTCTGATAAGTTTTGAAAATCACGCCTCATTTGACTTGACTGGCAACATCCAAATTCAGATGTATAACGGCACCGACATCCAAGTGAGTGAAGGACAGACAACGATTGAAACTCCACAGAATACGCCATACTACGGGCGCATGGAGCTTAACGTTCCAATAGTGGGAGCCACTGAAAGCGGATATTTCGAAGTGTATTTCTCATTTCCATCTTTCACTTTAGAAGAACCATTGGTGATTCCTTATGACTGAAGAAAACAAGGACTTGAATAAGCGTCTTCAAAAATTCACTCGTAAAGCGCTAAAAGCAACCATAAAAGGCGTACTTTTCTACGGAATATACTTCGTTCTATCAATGTTTTTGGCTCCAGTTTCAGAGATAGTTCCAGGTTTTCAACAGATGATTGAAGTTTTTGTTATGGTTTACATCTTTCTGATGATTATTGGGGAACTTACTGCGGGAACGATTGTTCATCACTTTTTTAACGGTGCAAAGGCGTTATTCGTCATTCTTTACTTAATCTTCGCGTTGAACGGTGGGATAGTGGGCATAACTGTCCAAAATGTGAATTTGATTGTTGACCTTCGTTTGTTTCTGGTTGTTGCTATGCTTCTCGGCTTGTTGGGATTTGCAAAATCTGTGCTTCAAGCAATAAACTTTCTGAATGAAAAAGCAGAACATGTGCACTTCTGAATTCTTTTCGCATTGACGCTGAAAGTGTGTATCAGCAGGGTTAGGAACGGCTGTTTAGATGCGGTTAAAATTATCCCAGACAAGTTTACGTCTGTTGAGAAATAAATGTTATAATGTAGGTATGGTTTCAGCGATCCCGTTGATTATGAACTGCACTGCTATAGCCAACACAATTATCGACATCAACCTCGTTACAACATGAAGACCTTCTTCACCTAGAAACTTGAATATCCTAGGCGCATACGTCATCCCTAAATAGGACACTAACACACCAGCAAAAATTCCCACAAAGACAAGAGAAGCCTCCAGTAAGCCGCTTGCCTCAGAAACAAGAAGTATCACCGCCATAATTGTTCCAGGCCCAGCTGTGAGAGGAACCGCAAGCGGGACTATGGCGATGTTTTCAAGCTCTTCCCGAGAAAATTCTTTCTTTTTAGGATTAAGCATTGAAAATGCACTTGTCACCAAAAGGATGCCTCCTGCAATCTTGAACGCAGCAACTGTTATGTTAAAGACCAAGAAAAGAAGCTGCCCGTAAAAACAAAGAACGCCAAAACAACAAACGATATCTTCACAGACTTTGCAATAACCTTGCGGCTTTTCTCTAAGTTCATGTCTCTGGTCAGAGCGATGTAAATCGCCACGGTACTTGTAGGGTTCATCACTGCAATAATGGAAGTTATTGCCACGAGTGCAAACTCTACAGGCTCCATTCACTTCATCTCAAAATAGCAAACTATTCGAAAGTTTTCTTGTCACCACATATAATGTTTCGACGTGTTCATTCTTCGTCTTTATTAGCTTTCCTAACAATTGAGATAAAAAGGGTATTGCCCATAAATGTTGTCAATGGCGTAGCGGTTGCCCTAGGATTACTCAAATTTTTCTTAGGTATGTCAAATCTTTGTAGACGGTTTTGAATCCGACTTTTTTGTACAGCTCGATGGCTTTAGTTGGGTTCGAGTCGTCAACGCCGAGTTCTACATCAGCCATTCCCTTTGACTTCAAGAATTCCATGCCCTGCTGCGTGAGTGCTGTGCCTATTCCTTTTATACGAAGCGGCTTCAACACTCCTATCGACATTATCCAACCTCGTTTTATACCCTTATGTTTGATGAATTTGCTGTCTATTCCAGCTTCTACATATCCAACTGGATTGTCATCTAAGTAGAAGAAGAAGACTCCGAGTATGTCGCACCAAGGCTTCTCCTCTATCCAAAACTTTGTTTCTTCAACTGTGTCCGGCCTGAAGTTAAAGTGTTCCTTGAAAGTTTCGTTACTAAGCCAATTGAGCAGTTTTATGTCGTCCATGTTCATCTTCATTTCACGCATCTTTAGCTCTTCATGTTCGCCGATGTTATAGGGGATTCTCTCTAAGTCTCTTTGCATCGTGCTGAAAACTCTGATTAAGTTAAATCCCATACTTTCCAAGAGAGACTTACAGGCAACTTTGTTTTCTCTCGTCCACCCTTGAACGGACTCCATTCCTCTCTCCTTCAGGCTTTCTATTGCTCTCTCCGCCAACCGTCGGCCCATGCCTCTTTTCCTGAACTCTGGAACGACACCTAACGCTCGTAGAAATCCCATCTTCTCCTTTCTCTTCCTATCTACGTAAGCGTTAACCGCGCCCACAGGCTTTCCATCCAATTCCGCAATAAACATTCCAGTAGAGTCGAAATTTGGGCTCTTCTTCCAGATTTCCATGTCTTCCATGGTGTCTGGTCTGAAATCCTCATATTCCTTGTACGCTTCATTCTGTATCCTAATCCAAACTTCTTCATCCTCTCCGTCGATAAACTTCCTGATTCTCAACATCTGACAACACCTTCATGAGGCAAACCAGACCTTAACGGAAAATGAGATATTTAACCATTTCTTTGGGCACTCTACAGAGATTCTTACCCAAAAAATCAATGTTTTCCTAATTTAGTCTCCATCACGTGTGCGCCTTCTCCATCAGCATAATAACCCCGAACTGTTCGAGAAACCTCAAATCCCAGCTTTTTGTACAGGTCTACCGCTGCTGTGTTGGTTACCCTAACTTCCAGAAAACAATGTTTCGCCTTATACAATCGCATGCTTTCCATAGCCTTAGCAACCAAAGCTTCTCCTATGCCCTTACGTCTATACTCCGGCAAAACAGCCACAGAAACAATATGACCCTTCTTAATTAATCCACGGAAAACAAAGCTTGATAAACCCGTTTCAATACGACACATTATGTAACCTACAACTTCTCCATTTTCTTCTGCGACAATGAAAGTTTCTGGAAACCTGCGATGCATATCAGCAAAAAAATAGTCCGAGTAGTTCTCTGGTAAACAAGTACGATTAATGTATGTAATACGTTCCAAATCGTTCGTGTTGAATTTCCGCAGTCTGAAGCTTTGTTGCAAACGTCATCCCCTTTCTAACTCAATCCTTAACCTGAATTCAAGGCTATGTTAACTCCTTCTAGATTATAATTGTTTTTTGAAAACTTCCCCGTCTTTTCACTCTTCACCTGTTCTGACTTCAGGCAACGTGAAGTTTCCATAAGGCATCGCCCAAACCCTCGCCTTTTTTCCAGCAATGCTGAAAGCCTCATTCAAAGCATCGTTTACGGCTCTAGCCGTTTTCAGTTTGAAAACATTCGAGGCATAATAATCCGGCATTGACGAAACCAAAATTATCTGAACCTTTCGCAAAGCTTTCATCAAATAATAGGCTTTGTGCCCGCCTAAAACGAATCGGCGCTTAATTTCCCTTTCAACAGCTTTTAAATCCTTAAATTTAACCATCCAATCATAGAAGACTTGGTTTCCATGCCCTTCAGGGCATTCAGCTACGAGAATTATCACTCCGCCACGCTTAACCACTTCGAGGGCGTTGTCAACACTCTTATAGGCTTGGAAAAGATTCACATCCGCTGGATGCCCACCCGGACTGACTACAACTATGTCTGCTTTGCGGTCTACCTGTACACGGTACATCTCATCAACAAGTTTCACTCCTTCATAG
>Ga0209986_10004485_pt1 | contig 11805 bp, 7 predicted proteins | sample BlataG_FD_183168 | JGI IMG/M metagenome (GOLD analysis project Ga0209986, IMG submission 183168) | Deep subsurface microbial communities from Black Sea to uncover new lineages of life (NeLLi) - Black_00105 metaG (SPAdes) (version 2) | ecosystem: Environmental > Aquatic > Marine > Oceanic >...
GATTCAGGCAGTTCCTGAGCAACTCGTAACCTTGCCATATCTGTGACAAACACCTAGCTTATATTACCTGAGCCGAAAAATCAATTGACCGCGGCGTCAGGTGCGGAGGATTGACAGGGGCATGGGGGAGTAGATGGATGGCTGGCTTGACATGGTGAACGCGGTATTGATAGACTTTTGCAGGCAGAGGGTGACTGAGCGAGTTTGCGCTTCTGTTAAACGTGGCCCCGTGGTGTAGCGGTCTAACATGCCACCCTGTCACGGTGGAGATCGTCGGTTCGAATCCGATCGGGGTCGCTTCCATTTTTTGGAGGAGAGCCCCTGCACTATAGATAGAGAACTGTCTAGTTGGCTTTCGGCGGGACTGAGAGACAGCCGTTGAGAGCCTTTTTTGTCTGCGTTATGGTGAAGGAACCGGCGAAGGGGTAATATTTATGGCTGATATACCGAAGAAAGTTGCTGTCATCGGGCTTGACTGCGCGCTGCCCCAGTTGATTGAGAATCACATCGCCGAAGGTCATCTACCGACCTTCAAGAAGCTCATCGACGAAGGGGTAATAGCGGAGAACTGTCTGGGGACTTTTCCCACAGTCACGCCGCCGAACTGGGCTACCATTGCTACCGGAGCTCGGGCTGGTACCCATGGCATAACTGGTTTCCACTTGCATGAGCCAGGAACTAGCCCGGTTAATGCTAATACCAGGCAGGCGTTCAGCAGCGACCGGTGCCAGGCGGAGTTCATCTGGGACGCGGCGGATAAGGCGGGCAAGAAGTGCATCGTAGTGAATTATCCCGGTGCCTGGCCCTCGAAGATGAAAAACGGAATCATGGTTGGCGGGACTGGGCTGTCGGTAGGCGAATACCGTGATGGAAGGCCTGGTCTGAGTGCCAGGATAACTCTCTGTGCCGACCAGTTGGTCACGACGGGAGCATATCGAGCGGGCATTCGCAGTGAGTTCAAGCCAGCGGAAGGTTGGGCGAATGTCCCTGAGATGGGTGGTCAGCCCCTGGAGATGGCGGTCGAGCTTCGGTTCCCGGCTGCAATGGAGAGGCCAGCGGACACGACGTGGTATGTCTTGGTGCGCAAGACAGGCGACAACGGCTATGATCGGGCAACGCTGTCTCCTACCAAGGACTTCAACGACTCATTCTGCACCCTGGCTGTGGGGGAGTGGAGCCGGAAGGTGGTGACAAATATCGAGATGGGGGATGGGGTAGAGCGTGAGGTGTTCTTCCGTTGCAAGCTTCTCGAGCTGTCCGCGAAGGCGGAGGACTTCCGTCTTTTCATCACCGCCTTGGCTGAGACATCGGGGTGGAGTTCTCCTCCGGAGGTCGCTAAGGAGATCGTCTCCGAAGAGGGTACCCTTGCTCCAGGTGGTGGAGTGTTGGGGTATGTCCTTGACTGGTTTGATTCGGATACCTATGTGGAGATCAACGAGCAGTATTCCGGGTGGCTTGGAGACGCAGCCGTTACCCTGCTGGCGGAGAACGATTGGGACGTGTTCTTTGTGCATTCCCAGTCACCGGACTGGACGTATCACATTCTCATGACGGACATGGACCCTACTCTGTGTCCAGATGAGGCTAGACGGCGGAAGGCCTGGGATGTACATCTCAGGATCTATCAGGCTCAGGACCGGATGCTGGCTCAGATCCTTGAAGTCCTTGATAAGGATACACTGGTCATCTTGGTCTCAGACCACGGAGCTACTCCGGACGGATCGGCGTTCAGTCCGTACGACTGCCTGGTACCTGCCGGGCTGACTGTTCTTCAGGAACAACAGGGGGGTCCGGAACGGGTGTCCGCAGCGGCAATTATGGTTGAACGAGTGATCGGTCCGGGAGCAAGGGCCATGGCCCAGGTGCCTGACGTCAAGAACTCAAAGGCCGTTCCCCAGCGAGAAATCAATGTTTACGTCAATCTGAAAGGGCGGGACCCGGAGGGCATTGTTGAGCCTGAGGACTATGAGAAGGTACAGCAGGAAATCATCGACGCTTTGCTTGGCTATGTGGATCCGGAGACTGGGAAGCGGCCTGTAGCTCTGGCATTATCGAGACAGGACGCCCGGATTCTCGGGCTGCACGGTGACGCTGTGGGAGATGTGGTCTATGCTCTCTATCCCAGTTTCGGGGGCCAGCACGGGCATATTCTGCCCACGGGGCAGTGGGGGATTGGGTCCTTGAAGACACTGTTAACCATGACCGGGCCGGGGGTGAAGAGGGGCCACCGTCTTCAGAGGACGGTCTGGCTCGTTGACATTGTGCCGACTATCTGCTACCTGGTGAACCTGCCATTGCCCGAGCAAGCTGAAGGGGCGGTGATTTACCAGGCGCTTGAGGACATAAACTTGAAGAGGAAGGACATAGATGCGCGGAGTTCACGCTGAGCATGGGATTCTTCGCTTCGCTCAGAGTGTGCCATAGGCGAAGGGCTCCCTCAGAACGATACGAAGCGAAGGGCTCGCAATGACAGACCCAGACTGTCCCGTACACAGCAAACATGTAGCGCGACCTTTCTAGGTCGCTGTGGGGTGCAGGGCAGAAACCCGGCATTCCCTTCGCCAAGCCTAGGCGAGGCTAAAGCCTCGCGCTACATGTTACTTCCCTCTCCCTTGACGGGAGGGGGCTAGGGTGACGGTGACAGGAGCTTTCTCCCTGCCTCTGACTCCCTCCCGCCAGGGGAGGGAGGACTTTGAGGACGGCCTGTCTCGACACGGAAGACCGTGTTGTTCTTCTTGGCAAGAAGTCAGGCTGAGCGCACCGACAGTGGCTAGCCCAGCTTTCGTAGTTCTGCTCTTAGTACCTTGCCCAGGAGGTTCTTGGGCAGCGCGTCCGTGAACTGGACTATCTTCGGTCTCTTGAAGGTGGGCAGGTAGTCCTTGCAGAAGGTGATTATCTCCTCTTCGGTGGCCTGCTCGCCAGCCTTGAGGACCACGAAAGCCTTTATCTCCTCGCCGTACGTCTTGTCAGGGATGCCGATAACTCCTGCTTCGGCCACCTTGGGATGCTGGTAGAGAACCTCCTCCACCTCTCTAGGGGACAGGTTCTCGCCTCCCCTGATGATGATATCCTTCTTGCGGTCGGTGATGTAGAAGTAGCCATCCTCGTCTATGTAGCCTATGTCTCCGGTATATAGCCAGCCGTCCCTGATAGCCTGGGCTGTCTCCTCGGGCAGGTTCCAGTAGCCCTTCATGATTGTAGGGCCTTTGACCACGATCTCGCCCTGCTGCCCCTGGGGGACCTCATGACCGTTGTCGTCGAATACCTTCATGGTGTTGCATTTAATCATGCACCTGCCGATGGAGCCGATCTTTGGTGGACGGTCGAGTGGCTGTCCCGAGGTAGTCGCCGCCGTCTCGGTCATTCCCCAGCCTTCCCTTATGTCGATGCCCGTTTTCTTCTTCCAGGCGTGGGCAACTTCCAGGGCGAGGGGTGCGGCTCCGCAGGCACAGTCCTGCAGTGAGCTCAGGTCGTACTTGTCCAGGTCCGGGTGGTTCAATATCTGGACATACATGACGGGCACCCCTGCCATCCCGGTAACCCGGAAGGTCTCGATGGCCTGTAATGCCTCCTCCACGTTCCACCATTTGAGCACTACCGACCTTCCTCCCGCGAGGTAACCCGCGTTCATCAATGCAATGCCGTATGAGTGGGATAGAGGCAGCACAAACAGGTAAACCCCGGCCTGGTTGAGGCTGGTAACCTGCAGCACCGTCTCAACCGGTTTATGGGTTGCGGGGTCTATGGAGCGGCTGGTGTGGCGCAAGGTCAGCGGACGATTGACCAGACCGAACTCGTACAGTGCCAGGGAGTTGATGTAGAGGGAGAAATGGGTGTGCATAACCCCTTTTGGCTCACCGGTGGTGCCCGCAGTGTACATAAGGGCTGCCAGGTCATCATTGTCAGTCTCTTCCATAACCAGCTCATCGGAGCTATCCGCCATCAGCTTCTGATAGGAGATGGTGCCGGGGACATCGTCCTTGTCGATCAATATGATGTGCTTCAAGTTTGGGGCATGTTTCTGAGCCTCCTGAATCCAACCGAGGTAGTCGGAGCTGGTGAGGATAGCCTTTGCCCCGCAGTCGCGGTATATGTAGGAGGCCTGGTCTGGCCGTAGCAGTGGGGTCACTGGCACCACGACGCCTCCTATCTTGTATATGGCCGGGAAGGCTGAGAACACCGGTGGGCTGTTGGGCATCTGTACCACCACTCCATCGCCCTTGCCGATGCCGAGGCTCCTCAGCGCGTTGCCCAGGCGGTTGCTGTTCCGATTCGTCTCACCGTTGGTGTACCACTTGCCCTCAAAGTAGGTCGACTCGTATTCACCAAATCTCTTGACACTCTCCTCGATAAGGCTTCCTAGGTTCATGGTCTTCCCCTCCAGCCTGGCATTTCCAGTCTCACCTCGCGATGAGGACGGAAAACGGCCTCATTACGTTTGCCGCTAATGGTATATACATGGCTGGTGGTTGTCAATACCCCATGGAGCCGCCAGGTGCATTGGTTGCGTGGCCGTCACTCGTAGGCGGGTGGATCTGGCATGGAAGTGAGATTGTTCGGTCGCACTGCTCCCTCAGAATGACAATGGGTTCGAGCCGCTTGTGACGCCCCCGAAGCCGCTTAAAGCCCGTCAAGTCTGTGGGAGACTCTGTCTTCGGTTATCCCCAACCTGGCCGCGATCTCTCTCTTTTCCAGCCCTTCTTCGCTCAACCTGAAGATTGCCTCCGTCTGTTTCCCTTTTTCCCTTTTCCTGGCTGCTATTTCCTTCAGGTAGTCCTGGTCCTGGATGGCCTCTGTCTCCATGGCGTTGCTTCTTTCGAGGGCTGAGAAAACTTTCTCTCCCTGTTCAGTCCGGACTATGACCGTGGACCATCCTTCTGGGGAGCCGTCGCTACCAACTGAGATGTCTGCCAGCTCGCTGGCGAAATCCTCACAGGTGAGGCAATGTCTGGGCACACAGCCCTTTATTTCGGTTATGGGAAAAGATAATTTCTTCTCACCTGTGTGTACATTGAACTCGTCTGCAACATTGAACTTCTCTATCTGCTCAATGTCTAATCCTACCTCTGCCACCTTCTTTTCGATGCAGTGGTAGTCGTAATTTTCGCGGCAGAATAGGCCTATCGTGAGTTTTACTGTCGATGCTAATGGGAGGTTCCTATGTTGAAGATATCTTATGGACTGGATGTGACAGGGTGAGCCTACAACGCAAATCCTGCTGAGACCGTGGTCTACGGCAGCAGACCTCAGTTCCTTTAATATGGGAGTCGTCCCATATTTGGTCATCGCTGAGGAGATGACCTCGCCTCTGGTTTCGGCTATGGAGGCTACGGGTTGCCAGCCGTCTCTTCCTGCGACCAGGGCCCCATCTATAGTGTTTTCGCCCAGTGCATGAATGAGGAGGGAGGTTACGATTCCGCCATCCTGGCAAGCTTTTTCTATATCTTGCTCTCTGGTTTTTGCAGCCAGAATGCGCTTGTATATCCCAATACTCTCTTTTGCTACGCAGCTAAAAATGCTCGCCTCTATATCTGGCATCAAGCCTCGCCTGAGCACGTAGCAAGCATCATAGCATGTGTTGCAGCTTACGCAATCCAGCGTCCTTTTGGGTCTCTTCGGCCTTCCCTCAATGAACTTAATATGAGAGTTGGGACATGCTAAAATGCATGCCCCACAGACTGTACATATGCCGGTGTCTATTATCTTTGCTTCCAAATCTTCGTAACTCGGCATCTTTCCTACGTGATAACACCAGGAGTGCTGCTTTCACCTCCCGCCGTGGCGGAGCTTCAGCCCGCCAACAATCCTGACTCCTTCATCTTGGCTATCTCCTCTTCCCTTAATTGCCGCTTAAAAAGCTTTAGAGTGAGGGTGAGAGGCAATTCTTTCCTGAACTCAACGAACTTCGGAACGGCGTAGGCTGGTAGTTTCTCCTTGCAGTGGCTGATTATATCAGCAGCGGTTGTTTTACCTTCTTGCTCCTCTTTTAACCTTATGAAGGCTTTTATCCTGTCACTGCCTGGACGTTCAGGGTCTGGAATTCCAATCGCTATAGCATCGGCCACTGCGGGATGCTCGTAGAGCACGTCATCAACCAGCCTTGTATAGACCTTCAGGCCAGAGATATTAGCCATATCTTTGACGCGGTCTGTAATGTAGAAATAGCCGTCGTCATCCATTTTCACGATGTCACCAGTAGGAAGCCAGCCATCCACCAATCCTTTGCCCACTTCAGGCCAGTAACCTATCATTAGCTGCGGTCCACGAACATATAGCTCTCCCTCTTCCCCCGGCGCGGCTTCCTCGCCTGTCTCCAGGTCCACGATTTTGACTTCTGTATCTGGCATTGGTACCCCTATGGAGCCAAACTTTTCAGAAGCCATGAAGCCCGTGATCTTTGAAAAAGAGGAAAGATTGATGTGGGTACCGCCGCCTGATTCCGTCAGGCCATAAGCCTCCGTTATCGGCACACCGGTTTGCTGCCTGAATTTCTGAGCAACTTCCGGAGCCAGGGCGGATGTAGTTGACACGAACATGGTCGATATTCTTCCAAGTCCTTTCAGGATGAGCCTGTTGTATTGAGTAGGCACACATGCACACATGAGAGGGCGATGCTTTGTTAACAACTCCAGGAACATATCGGTGTCCCTCGGGTCAGGAAGCAAGTACATCTTAAGCCCCCAGTAGACGGCAAAGTGCACCATGCCGTGGCCATACTGATGAAAAAGCGGAACGGGGATCAACATGGAGGTTTTCCCCCTGATTCCTACCTTCAAGGGTTCATACTGCCATACAAGCTGGGTTAGAGCTGCCACCCGGCTGTAATGAGTTAGCATCACACCTTTGGGTAATCCGGTAGCACCCCCTGTGAATGGAAGAACCGCCAGGTCTTCCATCGGGTTGATGTCAACCTCCGGGGGCTTGGGCTCGTGGCTGGCTATTAAATCACGAAGTTGATATGTGCCCGGCATTTGCTTCAATTCTGGCCTCTCCAATGAATAGTCCATAGGAGAGGTAACGATTATACTCTTAATCTTGGTCTCGTCTTTTATTGAGTTGACGAGTTCCAGAGACATGTCAGAGCAGATAACCGTCTCGGCACCCGAGTCGCCAATCTCGTATATCAAATCGGCAGCCTTATGCATTACACTGCATGGAACGTGAGCGGCGCCTGCTTTCAGTGTTGCAAAATCGCTTATGATAAACTGCGGGCAATTTGGAAGTATGGTTGCTACCTTGTCACCTTTTCTTACGCCCAGGTCTGCAAGAGCTGCCGCTAACCTATCTACCTCGAGCTTCAACTCTTTGTAGGTTATCTCATTCTCGAGGTAGGAACAAGCAGCGTGGTCGGGAAATTCAGCCGCCGCAGCATCCAAAAGACTATGAACAGTTATCTTTGGATAAGGCTCTTTTGTTTGCGGAAGCTTATACGGCCCTAACCTGTAACCTGAAAGCCAGGGCTTTTCAGCAACGGAAACCATAATCCTATCCCCCTTCATATTTTGTCGACTACATCACCCAGCCCTAGCTCCTTGAGTTTTTCCGGGGTTGGTCTGCCAGTTTTCTTATCCCATCCCCGGAAGTCGTAGTAGGCATCCAGCATCTCATCCAGCTTCTCTACCACCTGACCCTGAGCTGCACCTTCAGGCATTGCGTCTTCTAGTAAGCGCTTGGGAAGGGTATCATCAGCTCTTGTCAACCCTTCTCTTACACTAAAAGCCCTTGCCAGATTGTAAATCCTCTCTCCGAGCTTTCTGTAATCACTGACGTCGAATTTCCAGCCCACACAATTCGCTATCATGTCGACCCAGTCTTCCGTAGCTAGGGCCATTCCCATAAACTTGCACGTCCCCATGGCATCAAAAACAGTGAGGGAGTCCTCCAAATCCTTCAGAACCTTCGCTTCCGCCGGGTTCTCTACAAGCGGGTCTTCAATTTTGCTGTACTCGACACAAAGGAAAGGAATGTCCATGAAAGTCGGGCCTTCGATATAGGCCGTCATGTGGTCGCCTCCACGGTTTGCGGTAGCAAATGCCAGTCCACACATCTTGGCAGCTCTGGGGTCATAGGCGGGCATCTCCAGACCTTTAACATGCATAGCGAACCTTTCGGTTCCCTTGCCCAGCTTCTCCGACATCCGTTTTGTTCCTTCAGCCAACAAATCTCCGATGCCTTCCCTTTTGGCTATTTTGTGTACCAGCTGAATGGCGACATCGGGGTCTCCGAACTTCAACTCTAATCCATCGGTATCGGATTTCGTTAATACTCCCTTCTCATAGCATTCCATGGCGAAAGCTACCGTACTGCCGGCGGAAATCACGTCTAGGCCGTAGTCATCACACAGATTATGTGCCAGCGTGATGGCTTCTATGTTGTCAACTCCACACATGGCGCCGAAAGCCCCAATCGTCTCATATTCCGGTCCCTCTCCCTTGCAAGCATAGGGACCGCTCTTGACTGCACTTACTCTTTGACAACTGATTGGGCAGGCATAGCAGTGTTTTCTGTCTACCAGAAGCTCAGAATTGCTAAAGGTAATTCCGCTTATTTTCTCTATGTCTGGAAAAACCCCGGTTTGCCAGTTCTTGGTAGGAAATCCGCCTCTGACATTCACCAAATCAGTGGCCATTGCCGTTCCAAAGGTTTCGAGGGTAATCTTCAACATACTCTCGTTAACCAAATCATAGTTTGTCTTTGAGACCTTGGCGAACACTTCCTTGTTTGCCACCTCGATTTCCTTTGTCCCTTTCACGGCGATGGCCTTCAAACGCTTCGAACCCATCACCATCCCCATGCCGCACCTTCCGGGTGCTCGGTGAAGGTCGTTGATAATGCAAGCATATCTAACTTGATTCTCACCACCTATCCCGATGCAAGCAACATTGAATTCTTCACCGAGTTCTTTCTTGATTAGTCTGTCGGTCTCAGAAACACTTTTGCCCCAGAGGTTCTTGGCATCCCTGAGCTCGGCTTTCCCCTCGTCAATTACAAGGTAGACTGGCTCTGGTGAGATACCTTTGAAAATAATCCCGTCAACGCCTGAACCTTTGAGATGGACCCCCCAATTGCCACCCGAGTTTGCTTCCCCCCAAAAACCGGTAAGAGGGGATTTTGCGACCACGGAATATCTTCCAGCGCTTGGAGATTCGGTCCCTGTTAGAGGCCCGGTCATAAATATGAGCGCATTGTCTGGGCCCAGCGGGTCGGCACCTTTTGGCACTTCATCGAAAAGGTATTTTGTTGCCAGTCCACTCCCGCCCAGGAACATCTTGCATGCGTCCTCTGGAGGGACTTCCTCTGAGATATTAGACTTTGATAAATCGACCTTTAGAATCTTCCCCATGTAGCCAAACATTTTTGCGCCTCCTTCATTTTCCTTTTTTACCACTATTCCTGAGATTTTTCAATGACTAAGATCCAGAGCGCTTGTTGTCATTCCTACGAAAATAGATTCTCCTCCTTTACCTTGGGTAGATTGGAGCATCGGCTCCAATCACGCCTAGAGCGGATGCTCTAGGCTACCCTTATTTTCATCCCCCGTGGTGCCGATTGCAGTAGGCATGATTGATTGCGAGGAGCACTGGCGACAAAGCAATCCCAGGAAGTGAGCACGAGATTGCTTCGCTTCGCTCGCAATGACGCGCGGTAATTACTAAACGCCTCAAAAATCTATGGACTTGCCCTCATAGGCATAGCGGAAGAATTTCTCGGTTTCTTCGGTACTGGGCACTCTGGCAGTGGTAACCAGCTGGAAATCCGCAAAGGCATTATCTACCAGCTTCTCCATGGAGTTGTTGAAGCTATCCGACGGGATACCTGTTTCCTTGATGCTCAGTGGCTCCTTAATACTGCGGGCCAGTCCACGTATCGCCTCGGCCAGGATTGGCCCTGCCTTCTTGCCTTTAGGTACCTCCAATCTGATAGCGTAGGCTATCTCGGCCCAGTATTCTTCACAAGCATCGCCGATATACTCAATAGTATAGGGCAAAAATAGCCCTACCGCTCTGCCATGGGGTGTATGGAACACACCTCCCAGTGAATGGCCCGTGGCGTGTGCCATGGCGCACATTGAGTTGATGAACCCCATCCCGGCAATACAGGCGGCATTGGCCATCTTTTCTCTGGCTTCCATGTCCTTCCCGTCTTTGTAGGCCCTGGGCAGATACTGGAAAACAAGCTGGATAGCCCTAATGCAAAGGCCATCGCTGATATCGTTCTTCCAGCTACTGGTAAATCCCTCTACGGCATGCGTCAATACATCCATACCTGTCTGTGAGGTAAGCCCGGGGGGCATTTCCGCAGCAAACTGGGGGTCCACAATAGCAATATCGGGCATAGTCTCACGGGAGCCAACACTCATCTTCCTCTGCTCGGCTTCATCGGTGAGCACTATTCCCCAGGTTGCCTCAGCGCCGGTACCCGAAGTTGTGGCAACACAAACGAGTCTGGCCTTCTTCTGGAGACCCAATCCTGTAGTAAAGGGATTTGTCTCTTCTGCCGTCATACCTGGCCCCGCATATTCCACCCACATTGCCTTAGCGGCATCCATAACCGAGCCTCCTCCCACCGCCACTATCAAGTCTGGCCCGGACTTGGTCATTTGGGACGACCCTCTCTTTACCGTCTCAAGTGATGGGTCAGGCTCAACCTCGTCAAAGACGGTACTCTCTACGCCTGCCTTGGAAAGCTGTTCCTTCGCCTTGTCAACGAAGCCCAGCTTCACCATACTAGCGTCGGTAACGATAAAGGCGGACTTCCCCTCCAATTGGCCCAAACGGCTCACCGCATCCTCTCCGTAGACCACTTCGGGAGCTATAAAAAACCACATAACTACCTCCTCCGTAGAACCTCGACTTGTGTCAAGATATTCTATTTGTGTTATTTGAATTCAGTTCAGCGCCAGCTTCATGCCTTGATGCTGCCCTATCCGGGGAACTCAGTGTCGATGAGGAGCGAGCAGCTCGTCAGCTCCGTGGTAGCCCTGGGCATTTTCATAATGTGCGCCCTGTCCCCCTGCATACTGAGCTTGCCGGTCATCATCCCCTGGACATGGTCCAGCTTCTTCTCTTCTCGGTGTCGCTATTGGTGACGATAAAGGCACAGTTCCCTTCTAATTGACTCAGACGAGTCACAGCGTCTTGGCCACTGGCCAACCCAGGCCCCTGAAACACCGCGCGACTATCTGCTCTGGCAAAAGCGAGCGGCAGCTCAACCTAGCTCATGTTGCCTAGATTCAGCTCAAGACCGGCGTCATTCCTTGATGTTGCTTAGTCAGGGAATTCAGTGTCGATGAGGAGTGTGCAGTTCGTCAGTTCCACGGCAGCCCTGGGCATTTTCATAATTTGCGCCATGTCCCCCTTAAGGTTTAGCTTGCCGGTCATCATGGCCTGCACAGCGTCCAGCTTCTTGTCCAATATTTGGCGCCATATGCCGTATGGGGCCCAGAAGCGATATGCGGGGGTCTTCTCACTTTCGTCAGTGATGGCGCAAGCCTCGCGGCATTCACCATGCCAGAGGTCTATGTACATTATGAGTGTCTCCTTCAACGCTCCTTCCGGCTCAGTAACAAAATACATATCGCCTTCCCAGTTCTTGGCCGCATCCTTGTAGGCCTGGCTCTTGTTACATTCGGCACACACGGCCTTCGCCCATTCATCCGATCCATACTTGATACCCATTTGTGACTTCCTCCTTCTGCATTCTGGTCTCGATTGTAGCATCTCCTTGGTTAATCAGGGCTATCCCATAGGCATCTTTTGACCTCCTTTCCTTGGATTCTGCCGCATGTTTCCAGGAAATCAATCA
>Ga0209986_10004486_pt1 | contig 11804 bp, 10 predicted proteins | sample BlataG_FD_183168 | JGI IMG/M metagenome (GOLD analysis project Ga0209986, IMG submission 183168) | Deep subsurface microbial communities from Black Sea to uncover new lineages of life (NeLLi) - Black_00105 metaG (SPAdes) (version 2) | ecosystem: Environmental > Aquatic > Marine > Oceanic >...
ATGCCGTACGGAATTGTTTTGAAAGATGAACGTCGAACATCGAACATCGAACGTCCAACGTCGAATGAAAAACGAATATCCAATACCGATTCAGCCGTCGTAGCTAAAGCTACTATGGCGAAGTCGGCACATTCAAGGGTATTTCTGTTTCTTTTCAGCCGTTTTGATACTCGTAACGAAAATCTTAATTAATTCTTCTGTTTCCTCTTTTCCCATTCAACATTCGATGTTGGACGTTCGATGTTCGATGTTCATTTTTTTCAGTAAACCTTCCACAGTCCATCCGGCGCAAAAATAACTTAGCGCTTATGGGGGGCGGGGAGGTTGATCGTCACACACGACCCGATTTCTTGATGGATTCCTTGAAGACCTCGTAGAATGCTTCATGCTCTCGGAGGGCCCCTTTGAGGATGTTCTCTACGTCATCTATGTCTTGCGAGCTTACTATGAGGTTTACGCTTTTGTTGAAGGCCAATATATTGTCCATGGTTCTGAAACCTTTGCCAAGAAGGACAACGAACATGTTCCGACGCACGCTTATTGGAATATGTGCCAAATACTGAAGCACATGGTTCGATTTCGTGCCGGCAGCATCAAAAGTTATATTTAGAACGACCAGATCATATGTATGAAACCGCATGTATTTCAATGCATTCCGAGCTGATGCTGCTTCTACCACGTGGTAGTTCAGGCGCTCCAGGACTGTACGCAACTTCTGTTTTGCTTCCAGGTCGTGCTCGCAAAGCAGGGCAGTCTCCATCCCCTCTTGAATATAATCAAAGGGCCGTTCAATGGCATCATAGTCCCCGGAATCCACCTCATGCATCATGGCTTCCAGGCTGTTCATTTCCGTAGTCCTTACCGCATCGGAATGGGTATCAATCTCCATCCGGCTCTGACATTTTGGGCACTTGATGGAAGCCGTGCGTCCTGGCGGCAGCTTTTCATCGGAAATCCTGAATTTCGCCTTGCAATTCTGACAAACGATTTCCATATCTAAAGATCAGACCCTTTCTCCGCGTCCGGGACGGTAATCCATATCGACTTCCAGGCCCTCGATATCCGTGGTTTTCTCCCCTCGCGTACTCTTAACACCGTCGATTCCCCGCCCCACTACTGGTTTACGGGATGCATAAGCCATGGCTGTCTCCTCAGTTATAAGCCCCTTTTCGTAAAGTCCGATAATTGATTTGTCAAAGGTGATCATCCCAAAGGGCTCGCCAATCTCTATCATCTCATAGAATGTCTTCCCTTCTGACTCGCCGTGCAGGATGGCCTCCTTTACCCTGAGGTTTGTCCCCATGACTTCAAAGGCAGCCACTCGGCCACCGCCTATCTTGGGGAGCAGCCTCTGCGAAACGATCCAGCGCAGGCTATCAGCCAATCGGATACGGATTTGATTCTCCTCTTCTGTCTTGAACATGCCGAGCATACGGTTTATAGTCTGGCCTGCATCCACTGTGTGAAGGGTCGTCAGGACCAGATGGCCGGTCTCGGCTGCGTTCAACCCAATCTCCACGCTTTCCCGGTCACGCATCTCACCCACCATGATCACCTTGGGGGCCTGGCGGAGAGCGGCGCGGAGTCCATTGGCAAAAGTGTCAAAGTTGGCGCCCATCTCCCGTTGGTTGAAGGTGGCCTTTTTGTGGGGGTGTTCATATTCGATGGGGTCCTCCAGAGTCACTATGTGAACCGACTTCTTTTCGTTGATTTCATTTAGCAAGGCTGCAAGCGAAGTCGTCTTGCCCATCCCAGTGGCCCCTGTCGCCAGTATAAGACCGTTCTTTTCTTCGGCCATCTTGAAAAAAGCCTTGGGAAGGCCGAGTTCCTTGCACGTGGGAATCTTGGCCTCTAGTTTTCTCAACACGGTGGAATAATTGTTTTTCTGAGCAAAGATATCGACCCTGAAGCGTGCCTTGCCGGGAAGTTGGTATGACAGGTCACAGGAGCCCTGTTTGAGAAGGGTTTCAGTCAAACGCCGGTCCCGCTTCAAAATGTTCAGGGCAAATACTTCCGCCTGGAAAGGGGTCAGCTCCTTGAAAGGGGGCTCCAAATCCACAGGACAGAGCAAGCCTTCACTTTCCACCTGAAATGGTTTTCCCACGGTTATGTTCAGATCCGACACATTACTGTGAGAATCAAGCATTCTGGTGATAATGTGATCTATTTCGTGTTTCCTCATGTTACTGAATCGCTCCGCGATTCTATGCAGCTTTGAGATTCCACCAGCTCATTAGGCTTCGGTAAAATCCGATGGGGGATCTTTTAGCAGTGGGCGGAATTGCTTCTTGTCATTGGCTTTGGCATAGGCCTCATCAGCGCTTATCCATCCCCTCTTATAAAGGTCCATAATGGCATCATCCAAGAGTTGCATGCCGTATTTTTTCCCGGTTTGTATCATAGAGGGAATTTGATGTGTCTTACGTTCCCGCACAAGATTGCGCACCGCAGGGGTGGCGATCAGGATTTCCAGGGCCACGCACCGTCCCTTCTTATCAATGCGCTTGAATAGGACCTGGGCCAGCACGGCCCGCAGGCCATCTGCCAGAGTCGACCGGATCTGATCCTGCTGGTTGGCAGGAAAGACCTCAACTATTCGGGATACAGTGCTCACGGCGCTGGTCGTGTGCAATGTGGCAAAGACAAGATGGCCGGTGGAGGCGGCCTCAACAGTAAGAGAGATCGTCTCAAGATCTCTCATCTCACCCACGAGGATAATGTCCGGATCTTCACGAAGGGCCCCTCGAAGGGCCGCCGAAAAAGACTTGGTGTGTATGGCCACTTCCCGCTGGTTTACGATACACCCTTGACTGTCGTGCACGAATTCAATGGGGTCTTCAATTGTAATTATGTGATCCTTTCGAGCCCTATTCGCCTGGTCAACAATGGCTGCCAGGGTTGTTGACTTACCGCTTCCGGTCGGGCCCGTGACCAGCACCAAACCACGGGGAAGCGATGCAAGCTTCGACACCACAGACGGCAACCCGAGCTGTTCCGCAGTCATGATCTCGTCAGGTATTTCGCGGAATACTGCCCCGACACCGTTTCTCTGCATAAAGAAATTCGCCCTGTAGCGCGCAAGGCCGTGAATCTGGTAGCCAAAATCCATATCCCCGGTCTCTTCAAAGACTTTAATCTTGTCTTCAGGGGCGATTTCATAGAGCATGGCCCTGAGTTCATCGTTGTCGAGAACGGAATACTTCACTCGCTCCATGTCACCGACGATTCGAAGCATTGGCGGTTGACCTGCAACCAGGTGGAGGTCAGAGGCCCCTTGCTCATGCATCAATTTGAAGAATGCATCGATTTTCGCCATAAGATTCTTCCCTTACATCAGGGTAGCTGCCAGCCGCAACAAGCTGTTAACCACAAAGGAGCGCAAAAATATGATAGCAAGCAATACAAGCATTGGAGAAAAGTCAATGCCGCCAAACCCAAGCGGAAATCGTCTCCTTATAGGATACATTACAGGCTCAGTGACGTTATGAATAAAACGGACAATCGGATTATATGGGTCAGGGCTCACCCAGGAAAGGACCGCACGAGCAATGATGATCCACATGTAAATGAGTAAGGCATAATCTAGAACCGTGCCAAGTGCGCTAAGAAAATAGCCGATGATGAACATAGTGCTTCCTCAAAAATACGAAGTCAACATGTGTGGGCGCTTCCCTTTACCGAGCGGCAAAGCCCGTTACATAACATCACGAAGCGATTTTATAACTTGTTGAGTTTTATTGATTATCGAAAATAGCCCATCAAAAGTCAAGAATTTTCATGCAAAGCCGTTGACACAGACCTGTTTAGGGCGTTAATTGACCTCACACGGCTTGCGTTATTACTATCGAAAGTTGCACAATCCGTGCCACTCATGCCACAAGGCATTTTGGGCGCTTTTTTCTTGGTTCTCGCCCTTGCGGTGAATCCGCTTCGGGAGGGCATTATGAAACGGCTGGACAAGAAAGTGGGTTTTATAGGTTCAGGAAACATGGGGGAGGCTATGATCAATGGTCTCATAAAATCGTCTCTGTGTAAAGCGAGGCAGATTTGGGCCAGCGACATACGAGAGGCTCGACTGCGCCAACTGCAGGACGCCTATCAGATCAATACCACTACAGACAACTCGGAAATCTTTGAGCAGGTCGACGTTGTCATCCTGGCAGTCAAGCCTCAGCATATGGACAAGGTCTTAGATGGGCTTTCCAGGACATTTCCCCAAACCATAAGAGGTCTCAAGCTCATCATCTCCATTGCCGCTGGTTTTCCCATCAAAAGGATAGAAAAACACCTATATCCCTCATTGGATCAGAACTCAAAGGGACTCCTCCCCATCATCCGCGTTATGCCCAACACTCCAGCCCTGGTCTTGGCAGGGATGGCTGGCATGAGCGGCAATCGCTATGCAAAGAAATCGGATCTTAGTATTGCCCGCATGATCCTGGAGGCCATTGGGAGAGTCATTGAATTCGAAGAGGAAGACCTAGATGCCGTAACTGCCCTGAGCGGTTCCGGACCAGCTTACATCTTTTACGTGATAGAGTCGCTGGTAGAAGTTGGAGCGAAACTTGGACTGAGACCCTCACACGCACTGACCCTGACACTTGAAACAATCAAAGGATCAGTAAAGCTCTTGGAAGAAACGGGTGAGACTGCGGTTTCACTTAGAAAAAACGTGACGTCAAAAGGAGGCGCCACTGAGGCGGCCATCAATGTGCTGGACCGTCATAAGGTGAAGGGGCATCTGCGGGACGCCGTTCAAGCGGCTGCCCGGCGATCCAAAGAGTTGAGTCAATTAGGTTAGAAACTTGAACTTGGACCACGCAGTAGAAACACCGGCAGACCCGAAACCGGTGAGGACATTGGTGTTGTTCTTTAACTTCCCGTCTTTCATGGCACAAGCCATGGCCAAGGGCACTGAAGCAGAGACCGTGTTTCCAAATCGTTGGTGAGTGTTGTAACCCTTGTCTTCGCCCAACTTGCACGACTTGATTACTCTATTGCTCATTGCATCACTGGCAGCATGGCTAAAGACAATTTCGTGCTTGAAATTATTCAGTACCGCGTCTTCACGGTAGTGCTTACATAATCTCGCAAACACAAATCGAAAGATCTTCTCTCCATAGGAAAAAAACCTCAGGGGTTCAATTTCATTTCTTAGCTCGCCATCGCTATATTCGCTGAAATGGGGAAGCGGTATTTTACACAGGTTATGACGGTCTCCCCACGTCTTGAAAGAGGTGTAGTACTCGTCATCCGCTTCTGAATCACTGACAATTGTGGCCGTTGCCGCCTCTCCAATCGTAAACGTGGGAAAATTAAACTCAAGATCCTTTATGGACCTGAACTCAAAATTGGCATACTCCCGGAAGTTGAACTCGCAGTTTAAGATCATCACATTCTTGTACATGCCGGTCTTTATGAACGAATGGGCCACGTGAATCGCCCTGAGCCAGCTTGCACAGGCATCCAGTATGTCAAAACAAGTGGCTTTTTTCAGTTTAAGTATTTTCTGAAAAACATTGGCAGTTGCCGGCTCAATATAGCCCCTTCCAACCCCAACATATATCAACAGATCAATATCCTTGGGAGACATGTTGGCTGACCGTAAGGCCTTCATGCCGGCTTCAATGCCAAACTGGATGGCCCGTTCGTTTTTCGCACGATGATATCGCACCGAGGTGACTGCTTTCTTGAACAGTTCCTCCATCCTGGATTCCAGCAAATTCAGCGCCTTCTCCGTTAAATAGCGCTTGCTCCTTGAAATGATTTCCTGAATAATTTCAGTATTGGTTACAAGCTTGCTGGGAATGGCATATTCTATTGCGCAGTATCTCATCACACACTCTCTAACCCGGACCAGCCGGAATGAAAAAAAGACACACCTGCCACGAAAATGTTGTTCATCAACCCATTACTCCATGACTCGCATGCTTATGTCCACGGCCCTGGCCGAATGGGTTAAGGCGCCTATGGAAATGATGTCCACACCGGTGGCGGCTAGTTCAGCTACCGAGTCCAAGCTTACGCCTCCGGATACTTCGACTAGAGCCCGGTCGCCAATAAACCCAATTGATCTCTTTATCCCGTTTATGTCCATATTGTCAAGCATAATGATGTCCACACCGCTTTTGAGGGCCTCCTCGACCTCCTTCAGATCCGTAACCTCCACCTCGATACGAAGAAATTGCCCCTGGTTCTTTCGAACGCGTTCCACTGCCTCGCTGATCCCGCCGCAGGCCTTAATATGATTGTCCTTTATGAGGATGCCGTCATAGAGTCCGAAGCGGTGGTTGCGGGCTCCTCCCATCCTTACAGCGTACTTTTCCAGCTTACGCCATCCAGGCGTTGTCTTTCGGGTATCGGTAATCCTGACCCCGGCGCCCCTTGTCCTATCCACGAACTTGCGTGTAAAGGTGGCAATCCCTGAGAGGCGCTGGAGAAAGTTTAGGGCCGTTCGTTCCCCGGTAAGAAGGGCATGAAGCTTGCCAGTGACCTTAAGGATTTCATCACCACTTTCGATAGAGTCGCCATCATGAGAACTCGTGTCAAAACTCATGGCAGAGTCAAGGCTCCTAAAGACCTCCTGGGCCAACTCAAGCCCGGCCAAGACAAAGGACTCTTTGGCAACAATTGTCGCCCTTTCCACACGATCGGGTTCGATCAGCGCGTCGGTTGTGACATCTCCCGGTCCAATATCTTCTTCAAGGGCCAGGCGAATCAGTCTTTCATTTTTCCCAATCATGAATCACCGGCAATGCGGCACACGGTCCTCAAGTGCTCTTCCAATCTGTCTTTCTTTTCCACAAAGTTTTCCTGCTTTGCTCGCACTCCTTCCACGACATCTTGTGGGGCCCTGGTCAGGAAAGCCTCATTGCTCAATTTTCTTTCAACGGCCTCCAGCTCTTTGGTAATTTTCGCAATCTCTTTGCTCAGACGCTCTTCTTCGGCCTTGAAATCTATGATGTCCTTCAAGGAGACAAATATGGCGCTGTTGCCAAAGACGGAAGTGGCACATGAGGCCGGTCTCTCGCCAGGCGGCGTTACCTCCAAACGCGCCAGCTTGGCCAGGTTGACAATGATATTGCGGTGTTTGTCAAGAGTCTGGCGCATCTTCTCGTCAGGGGACTGAACAGTGGCCTCCACAAGCAAGGATGGAGCAACGTTCATCTCACCCCTGATATTGCGTATGCCGCTTGTGATGCCCATAAGGAGGTTCATGCTCCTTTCAGCCTCTGCGTCATATCGCCCCTTCGCGCTCGCGGGAAATTCCGCTCTCATGATTGAGCCTTCAGCGCCGGGAATTTTATCCCAGATCTCCTCGGTAACAAACGGGATAAAAGGATGAAGCAAACGCAGGATCTCGTTCAGGACCGACCAAAGCGTAAACAAGGTGGTCTTACGCCCCGAGGACTCGGCGTCCTCCCCTGACCCGTTACCGGAACCTTCTGCCGACTCATGTCCGTAGAGCACCGGTTTGATGATTTCCAGGTACCAGTCACAGAATTCATGCCACACAAACTGATAAATGGCGCCTGCTGCTTCGTTGAATTTGTACTCATCAAGGGTTTGTCCCACAGTTTCGATCACACCGTTTAGCCTGGCAAGAATCCATCTATCTGCCAGTGAAAAATCCCGGTCGTTCATTTTGGAGGAATCGGGATCGAAATCCTTCAGATGCATAAGGGAAAAGCGGGAAGCGTTCCAAAGCTTGTTGATAAAGTGACGGTAGCCTTCTATCCTCTCCTCGGATAGTTTTATGTCCCGTCCCTGGGCTGCAAAGGCCGCCAGGGTAAACCTTAAGGCATCCGTGCCAAACTCGTTGATCACATAGAGAGGATCGATGACATTTCCCTTTGATTTGCTCATCTTTTTCCCCTCAGCATCCCTGACCAGAGCGTGAATATATACATCCCTGAAGGGGACCTCCCCCATAAAATGGAGCCCCATCATCATCATTCGTGCAACCCAGAAAAAAAGGATGTCAAACCCGGTGACCAAGACGGAGGTCGGGTAAAAGGTCTTTAAGGTCCGGGTATCATCAGGCCAGCCCATGGTTGAAAAGGGCCAGAGCGCAGAGCTGAACCAGGTGTCCAGAACGTCGGACTCCTGAACAAGGGCGCTGCCCTCACAGGCGGGGCACGCCTCGGGCGCATCCATGGCCACGATCAGTTCACCGCAGGCCTCACATGTCCAGGCCGGGATACGATGGCCCCACCAGATTTGCCGTGAGATACACCAGTCCTTGATATTGTTCATCCACTCAAAATATGTCTTGGTCCACGTGTCCGGTATGATACGCGTCTCCCCCCTCTGGACCGCGGCAATGGCCTTTTTTGCAAGGGGCTCAACCCTGACAAACCACTGCTTGGACAGATAGGGCTCTACGGTTGTTCGACACCGGTAGCAATGTCCCACGCTGTGCTGGTATGACTCTACCTTCTCCAGAAGGCCTTCCCTTTTGAGGGCATCGAGGACCTCTTCCCTGCATATGAAACGATCCTTTCCCCGGAAAGGGCCTGCGTTCTCATTCATGCAGCCATCGCTGTCTATCACCGTGATCGAGTCAAGATTGTGACGCTGACCTATCTCAAAGTCATGGGGATCGTGGGCAGGAGTAATTTTCAGGGCGCCGGTTCCGAATCTCATGTCAACATATTCGTCAAAAATAATGGGAATTTTTCTGTTCATCAGGGGCAGTATCACGTTTGTGCGTTCCTGTGCGCTGTAACGCTGGTCTTTGGGATTGACTGCCACCGCTGTATCACCCAGCATGGTCTCAGGCCGGGTGGTTGCCACAACAACTCCGCCCTCTCCGTTTTCAAAGGGATACCTGATGTAGTACAGGTGTCCATTGTGGTCCTCGTGGTCCACTTCCAGGTCTGACAGGGCTGTCTGGCAACGAGGGCACCAATTAATGATATAGTTGCCTTGATAAACCAGGCCTTGTTCAAAGAGCTTCACAAAGACAGTCCTTACGGCCTTAGACAGCCCATCATCCATGGTGAAGCGCTCACGAGCCCAGTCGCACGAAGCCCCCAGGCGCTTCAACTGCTTGATGATCAGGCCGCCGTACTGCTCCCTCCATTGCCACACCGTTTTGATGAATTCCTCACGCCCCAGGCTGTGCCGGTCTTTTCCTTCCGTAGCCAAGCCCTTTTCCACAACATTCTGGGTGGCAATCCCGGCATGGTCCGTCCCCGGCATCCAAAGCACATTGTAACCTTGCATGCGGCGATAGCGACAAAGGATGTCCTGCAATGTGTTGTTGTGGGCATGGCCCATGTGCAGGACCCCGGTCACGTTGGGCGGTGGTATGACAATCGAAAAGGGTTTCCCGGCGCTAACTTCCTCGGCTGCAAAGAGGCCTTCCTTTTCCCAATATGCATACCATCGTTCTTCCACCTCTTGTGGTTCGTAGCCCTTCTTGAGTATATCCGAACTCATCTAATCGTGCTCCCAAAATTGAAAAGGGGATTAACAGACTTAACCCCCTGAGTCATTGCACCGTATATTTCCCGGGAACCCCTTAGCCGATCAAAGCGCTTGTTTGATTTTTTCTATCTCCTTTGCAATTGCTGCCTCGGCAACTTCAAGGAGTATTCGATCGGCCTTTTTCTCCACTGTTTCCTTTACTACACGCGTAACGATTTCTTCTATCCTTTCGTCAGAAAGCCTTTCAAGAACCTCAGGTCCCAGCGCCTTATCGGCCGGTTGCGCTCCAGCCTCTGGAACTAGTCCCTGCTCAGGATATAAAACCGACGGCTCCACCGGCTCACCGGCATCCTCTTCTACATCTGATTCACCGAATCCTCCAAGATCTTCCGGGACTTCCTCCCCTTCAAGTGCTGCATCTGGGAGGTCCTGGGATATCTCCAAATCGTCTGCTGGTTCCTCGGTAACAGATTCAGCCGCCGCAGCCGGGTCGGCTGCTTTGGCGAAGGCGGCTATTTCGGGGGGCTCCTCGGTAATCTCCATGCCAACATTTTCTGCGAGGCCATCTTCATCAGGCTCATCGGGAGCAAGGTCAGCCGCTGAAAACTCCAACAAATCCTCTTCCTCGGCCTGCGAATATTGGTCCTCAACCCGGTCAGTCAATTCCAAGACATCTTGGCCTTCCGACTCCTCTGGCACGGCATCGACCAGTTCAATGACTTCTTCTTCCCCCTCGGCTTCTGTCTCAAGAAAAAGGTCTTCCGATGAACCAGGTTCATTTCCGGATCCCTCCATCACGAGATTCTCATCATCATACGCCAATGAGAGATCCCCAGCATCTTCGGATATCTGACCTTCCTTGTTCTTGTTGTCGGTATCCATGATTACGTTTCCTTTGATTAGGTTGCCGGTAAAAATCTGCCGCCAATAGCAGAAAAGGAGAAACAAATTCCCCTACTTCCTGATTTTCTTCAAAAAACTATCATAGTGTTCTCATGCGTGTCAAGATTTTATTGAGCATGCAGCCTAATACACCATCCATGGCCGGGGGAGAAATAACTTCTCGTAGAGATGAAGGGCATACCGGTCCGTCATGCCGGCGATAAAGTCACACACGGTCTGCTCCCTGGACGTTCCAGGCAATTTTTCACCTATTTCTTCTTCAAAGACTCCTTCGTCTTCCATAAATTCCGCATAGAGCTCGCGAATGATCTTTTCCGCACGAATAAAATCAGCATGGACCGTGTGAACCTCATAAACACGCTCATAGAGAAAATCGCGCATCAATACCAGGGCTTCATAAATGGTGTCGTGCATTCGCAACTCAAGGCCAGGCTCCTCCATGGTCGCAAAGATGAGATCCTTCACCATGGTATCAATGCGCTTGGCATGGGAATTTCCCAGAACGTCCAGGCAAATTCCGGGAATATCTTCTGCAACAATAATGCCACCACGCATTGCATCGTCAAGATCGTGGTTGACGTAGGCGATAACATCACAAATCCGCACTGCCATCCCCTCCAGAGTAGCAGGCCATGCCGAAGTGTCACGCGGCAGGATTTCATCTTTTCCCTTAGAGTGTTTTAGTATCCCATCCCTTACTTCAGCAGTGAGATTCAGCCCACGGCCACGTTTTTCCAGAACATCGACTACTCTGAGGCTGTGCTCATGATGGGAAAATCCACCGGGGAAAATCTTGTTCAACACGCACTCGCCGGCATGACCAAAGGGTGTGTGGCCCAGGTCGTGTCCTAACGCAATGGCCTCGACCAGCACTTCGTTGAGTCTAAGGGCCTTGGCAACCGTTCTGGCGATCTGTGCGACTTCCAGGGTGTGTGTAAGCCGTGTACGGTAATGGTCTCCAGTGGGAGAAAGAAAGACCTGTGTCTTGTGCTTAAGGCGTCTGAAGGACTTGGAGTGGATGATCCTGTCACGATCACGTTGAAAGGCCGTACGGATAACACATGGCTCCTCCGGTATGCGCCGGCCTTTTGTCTCAGCGCTCAATTTGGCATAAGGAGAAAGGGTTTGCCTTTCCTCATTTTCAATGCGTTCTCTAATAATCATTCACACTTCTATACACCAAAAGCGTTGGTTTTCTCAAATTATATTCTGAGCCTGTTCTACTAATCCATCAAGACGCTCAGTCAGATATACCGGTTTCGCCAAACCTAGCTCACTTCAGCCAGCATTTCAGTCTCTCCATGACTCAGCAATCGGTCAGTGTCGAGTAGAATTCTTACCGCATTTTCAGTCTTGGCCATGCCAAGGATCACTTCTGTGTCCACGTCGGCTCCAAACGATGGAGTCTTTTCAATATCTTCGCCTGTGAGGTTCAGAACCTCGGTGACCGAGTCGACCACCATACCAAC
>Ga0209986_10004487_pt1 | contig 11803 bp, 14 predicted proteins | sample BlataG_FD_183168 | JGI IMG/M metagenome (GOLD analysis project Ga0209986, IMG submission 183168) | Deep subsurface microbial communities from Black Sea to uncover new lineages of life (NeLLi) - Black_00105 metaG (SPAdes) (version 2) | ecosystem: Environmental > Aquatic > Marine > Oceanic >...
GACCTCTGGAAGGACGCCGATCCAGGACTTGCTGAAGTTGAAGACGCCCGCACGAGGCTGGTTAGGCTGAAGAGTCGATAAGCGAAATCCCGCTAGTCATTTAAATCCGTTTGTAGCTGGAAAGGAGCTCTTCAAAAAGTCTATTCACCAGATTTTTTCTTCTTGTTGACCTTATTCGATTAATAATCCTGCGCGCTCTTTTGACTGCAAAACTTTTTGGAAACTCAAGCTCAGGGAGAGCTTTGAAAAGATTGGATTTTGCCGGACTCAAATAAAGAAAATCTATAAGTGCTTTTTCTGGTGAGGCAATCTTCGCTATACCCTTCCCGATTGATTCGAACCCGAAAAAGAAGGAAGGCTGGACATGATGAACTGAAACTATGCCCAGAGGAGTTTCATATCTTTTTGTTCTACCAATAGAAACAGCATAGGTAATCGCAGGAATTTGGGAAATCATGTCGTGATAGTAAAGCGCACTTTGGAGAGAAACATAGCTTGGAAAAGGAGTTGTGAGGTACTCAGGCAGGGCCAGAAGATCTACTCTATCCTTGAAAGCCCAAAGACCGCGACTCAAGTGAACAATGTGTTCAGCTATAGAAAGGCGAGAAAGAAGCTTGCTTGCATGAGCGTTGTTTATATTCAGGCAGGCTGCAGCATCTGATGTCAGGAACACGGCCACTTTCATACCCAGCAGTTTGGTATGAACATCAACTAGTTTCATTAGGCACCCTCATTAATGATTCGACTACATCCAATCTTATATTATCCCAGACTTCTTCAGAATCGAATCTAGGTTGATCTTCGGATTCTAAATACGGAATTACCTGACTCTTAAAAACGACAAAGTCTATGGAGAGGATATTATCTTTTACTTTGTTCAAATCAGAGCGTAATTCTTCTGAGAGATCGACCTTATCTACCTTAGAAGTCAGAAGGAGATACAGATCAAAAATATCTCTGGTTTGGATTATGCTTCTCGAAATAAGAGCTCTAATTTTCTGTCTGTACATAATCTCTGCTGGATAATGATTGGCCAGAACAGGAGATAAATCATAAGTACGGATTATTTCAGGAGAAATCGATTCAAACTTCACGGGCTTTTCCAACCCTCGTCTTGAAAATTCTATCTTGGTAGGAAGAGGTTTATCTATTTGAGGAACAATCAAACCCAATTTCCACCTCTGGGTTGTTTCTGTTTGTTTATGTTCTGTTATATGATCAATTTCAATATCCCTGACTTGAAGGATATCCGTAAAGGGTTTTGATTTCAGGATGCCGTTGATTTTCTCACGAAGAAGTGAGACAGGTATGGATTGAACATCTAAATCGATATCTTCGGAATACATGGGGCTCTTGAAAAAGAACCTCATATTGCACCCCCCTTTTAGTGCATAGAATCTCTTATCCAGTTTTCGCACTATCTGACCTATAAAAAGGAGGTGGAAGAGCTCCACGTATTGTCTCAGGGAATAGATATCCATATTCGTGATCTCCAAGAAATATAATACTTATAATAGACATATATGTCAATTGCAAGTATTTTATACTTCTCGCGTTTTTTTAGCATTGACTCTATGCTCATTCCTTGATATTCTTTTGCCACCCTAAACAGAAGGGACAATAATGAGTATTAAATGTCCTAAGTGTCACGCCGAGAACACTCAGGATTCTCAGTTTTGTAAAAAATGTGCGACTCCTCTCCCTATTGACAAAGACCAGTCGTCTTTTACCAAAACTTTAGAAACACCCATAGAAGAATTAACCACAGGCTCCACCTTTGCTGGCAGGTACCAGATTATTGAGGAACTGGGCAAAGGAGGTATGGGAAAGGTCTATAAGGTCCACGACAAAGAGATCAACGAAAAGGTCGCCTTAAAGCTCCTCAAACCTGAAATCGCCTCTAATGAAAGTACTGTTGAACGCTTCCGGAATGAGCTGAAATTTGCTCGGCAAGATCCATGAACAGCATATCAACACAGCCAAAGCCATAGAGCATTATGAGAAATTCCTCGACTTCTTTTCTGCCACTTCTTTCTTTGACATTTAATGATGATATACTTATATTTATCTCGCAGGAGTGCTATTATTAGCATTGTTATGAAATAATATCTGGATTTAGCCATGCAGTACATCCAACTGAGACAATCTTTCAAGGACTTCACCATATTCTCGCTGAGCGATATCAGACAGGTGGAACCGGGCTTCCATAGACGCCGGTTGAATGAATGGCAGTCCAAGGGATATATCAAAAAAGTCATCAAGGAATACTATATTTTTAACGACAAACACATCGACGAGAGCGTTCTTTTTGAAATCTCCAACCGGCTTTACAAACCTTCCTATGTTTCTTTGGAAACGGCCCTCTCCCATTATCAGCTCATCCCGGAAAGTGTCTATAGCACCACATCCATCTCGACCAGACGGACGTACAGCTTTCACACAGACTTGGGAGATTTTGTATACCGGACCATCAAACCGGATAATTTTTGGGGATATGAGATTATTCCCTATGAAAAAAGCGTCTATAAGATGGCAGAGCCGGAAAAGGCTGTGCTGGATTTTTTGTATTTGAACAGGCATCTCAGATCCAACTCCGATTTCGAGAGCCTCCGTTTCAATGAAGAGATGTTTTTTCAAAGAATTAATCTGGACAAACTCAAAGTTTACAGCCACAAATTCGCTCAAAACACGCTGATGAAGCGTTTGGACCGTTTTTTAAAACACTTATCCTCTCAGAGGGAAAAGAATAATGCTTGATATCCAACAGATTGAATCCTTTTATCCGGAATATTTGAAGCCCTTCAAAAGAAATCTTCTCAGGGAATATTTACAGTTTAAGATTCTGGAAACAGTGTATGGATCCGACTGGGGTCAGAAACTCGTCTTTATGGGCGGGACAGCCATTCATATTTTTCATGGAAATCCACGGTTTTCTGAAGACCTGGATTTCGACAATCTCGGACTCAATAAATTGCAGTTCGGATTTCTGATCTCTTCCGTTTTGACCTCACTGAGACGTAACGGCTACAAAGTAGAAAGCCGGAATGTTTTGCGGACGGCTTTCCGGTCCTATCTCAAATTTTCAGACATTCTGTATGAATCCAAAATATCAAAACACAGACATGAAAAACTGAACATTCAAATCGATACGGAGCCTCAGGGATTCGAATATAAACCCGAAAAAATCATCCTCAACAAATTTGATGTTTTCATGAGGATTCAAGTGGTGCCTTCGGATATCCTCCTAGCTCAAAAACTTAATTGCCTCTTCTCACGGCCGAGATTAATGGGAAGGGATTTTTACGATGCCATCTTCCTTTTTGCAAAGACAAAACCCAACATGGACTATCTCAGAGAAAAAATCGGAGTAAAAAATCAAAAAGACCTGATATCCAAAATTCTGGACAGATGTCAAAATGTTGAATTTAAAAAACTGGCCCGGGATGTCGAACCTTTTCTCTATGATCCGCAAAGTGCGGATAAAATCCTCCATTTTCCCGAGTTCATAAAGGCAGTCAAGATTTAACATGAGAATTCAATCCTATTTGACACTTCCCCCTATTCTTTGATATCCTTTTGCCGACTAATCATGGGAAATTAGGGAACAGCAATGTCAAATAAGTGTCCTAAATGTCATCATGTAAATCCTGATGGCACTCATTTCTGTGGAAAATGTGGCACTCAGCTTCCGGCTCCAGAGAAGATCGAAGTCACCGAAACCATGGAGGCACCGAAAGAGGAACTGACTACAGGGTCTACATATGCAGGCAGATATCAAATCATCGAAGAGTTGGGCAAAGGGGGAATGGGGAAGGTCTACAAGGTTAACGACACTAAAATCAAAGAAAAGATCGCTCTCAAGCTTATAAAACCTGAAATTGCCAAAGATAAGAAGACCATCGAAAGATTCAGCAACGAGCTGAGGTTGGCCCGTAAGATCAGGCATAAAAATATCTGTCAGATGTTTGATCTTGGTGGGGAACGGGGTGCACATTTCATCACTATGGAGTTTGTCCCTGGGCAAGATCTGAAGGGATTGATAAGACAAACTGGGCAATTAGCTGTGGGGACCACGATCAGCATTGCCAAGCAAATCTGTGATGGATTAACCGAGGCCCACAAATTGGGTGTAGTTCACAGAGACCTAAAACCCAGCAACATCATGATCGACAAAGAGGGAGACGTTCGGATTATGGATTTTGGAATCGCTCGTTCTCTTGAAGCGAAGGGCATAACAGGCGCAGGAGTGATGATCGGGACGCCTGAGTATATGTCACCTGAGCAAGTTGAAGGGAAAGAGGCAGACCAGCGCTCAGATATATATTCGCTAGGAGTGATTCTCTATGAGATGGTGACTGGAAGAGTTCCTTTTGAAGGAGATACACCACTGAGCATTGCAATGAAGCATAAAGGTGAAATACCTAAAGATCCTAAGGAACATAACGTCCAGATTCCTAAAGACCTCAGCCAAGCAATTCTTAAATGCATGGAAAAGGATAAAGAAAACAGGTATCAAACCGCAGAAGAAGTTCTTTCCGAACTCGGTAAGTTAGGAGAGCCTGGAGCAGAAATAATCAGTGCTCCAAAATGGAAAAATTCTATTGCTGTGCTTCCATTCACCAACATGAGTGCCGACCCAGAGCAAGAGTACTTCTGCGATGGTATAGCAGAGGAAATCATCAACGCGCTTACCCACGTGGAAAGCCTGCGTGTTATCGCCCGAACCTCTGCCTTTGCTTTCAAGGGCAAACATGAAGATATCCGGGACATAGGCAAAAAACTTGATGTGGATACTCTGCTCGAGGGGAGCGTTCGAAAAGCGGGTAACCGAATACGCATCACAGCCCAACTCGTTGGTGTAGCCGACGGTTCGCATCTGTGGTCAGAAAGCTATCGCCAAGGACCCGAATTTTGCCCTTGCTTTGTGCGGGATCGGAGCCGCTTATTCAACTTTTGGGACCTTAAGTCTGCTGCCTGCAGATGAGGCATTTCCAAAAGCCAAGGATTATCTGACAAAAGCTTCGGCTATGGATGACACGCTGGCTGAGATTCATGCCGCACTGGGGATGATTGCCCTTTGGTTTGATTGGGACTGGCAGGAAGTAGAGAAGAGGATGGAAAAAGCGCTAGCCCTTAATCCAGGCTGCGGCCCTGCCCATGCCTGGTATTCATGGTACTTGTTAACAGCAGGACGATATGCCGAAGCCATTACGGAAGTGAAGAAAGCGCAGGAATTAGACCCCTTGTTGCCGCTGTATTATGCCTTCGGCATCGCCATACATTGCTACCAGGGAAAATTTGATGAAGCTGAAGAGCAGTTTCGTAAGGCTATCGAGTTGGACCCAAACTTAGGGATCGCCTATTTTCATCTGGGAACTTCTTATGCATTTCAAGATAGATACGAAGAAGCGATATCCTCATTTCAAAAGGCGATTGAGCTCACAACCGGTCTGGGGTGGGCAGAAAGTTTTCTTGGATGCATGTACTATAAACTGGGTGAAAGAGATAAAGCTAACCAGATACTCCATCAAATTTTGTCCCAAAAGAAAGAACAGTATATCTCATCCTTTTGTATAGCCTATTTTTATTATTCTATGGACGAAAAAGACAAGGCATTCGAATGGATGGATAAAGCTTATGAGGAACGGGATGCATTGATGCCTCTTCTCAATGTTCCAAAATTTTATAGTGATCTGCGCGATGACCCAAAGTTTGAAGCATTGCTGAAGAGATTGGGATTTAGATGAGTAATCAGCACCTCCAGGAGTTGGGCTGTAAAGGAAAAGCCATTGAGCAATACGAGAAATTCCTCGATCTCTGGAAAGACGCCGACTCCGGCCTCCATGAAGTGGAGGATGCCCGCACGAGGCTTTCCAAAATAAAAGGGTCGAATTAGACCAAGAGCTTCCTTCATCTGCTTGAGATTTTAATCTTGACATACTCCCCGATAAGATTTATATTATAAAAGTAAGGATGTAAGAATACAAGGAATCAAGGAGATCGCATGAACTACTCGGAAACAGCAAAAATGACGTCCAAAGGCCAAGTGACAATTCCCTCGACTATAAGGGAAATCCTTAAGCTGGAGCCTGGGGCGACTGTGATGTTCAAAGTCACTGACAGGGGGGTCATCCTGTCTCCATGTGAAATAATTGAGAAACCAGTTTATACAGCAAAAGAATGGAGGAGGATCGAAAAGCTAGTCGCTGAAAAAGGCAAAGTCTATAAAACTACCGGTGCTGCAAAAAAGCATATCAAATCCTTATGAAATATGAATTCAAATCCTCTTTCGATAGATCTGTTAAGTCAATCCCTTCCGAGACAAAACAAGAAGTAAAGGAGCTTTCCGTAGGCATGGGGCTAAAAAATTTGAGGAAGAATTTCTGGGAAATTCGGAAAGGATTAAAGCTGCGGATTCTATTTCGATGGAGAACCGATCATGTCGAATTTGTGTTAGCCGGGACTCATGAGGAGATTAAGAGATATCTTAAAAGATAATTTCAAAGATAATTCCATATTTGACATCTGCCTCGTTCCTTGATATTCTTTTGCCACCCTAAACAGAAGGGACAATCATGGGTAATAGATGTCCTAAGTGTCAGTTTGATAATCCTCCTGATACCTTATATTGCGGCAAGTGTGCTACCCCTCTTCCCTCACCAGAGGAAATCTCTGTATCTCATACCAAGACCCTTGAAACACCAGTTGAAGAATTAACTAGGGGGACTACTTTTGCTGGAAGATACGAAATCATCGAAGAGCTTGGGAAGGGCGGCATGGGAAAGGTTTATAGGTCATACGATAAGCAGTTAAAAGAAGAAGTCGCCTTAAAGCTTATAAAGCCTGAAATAGCTTCCGATAAAAAGACCCTTGACCGGTTCAGTAATGAATTAAAGATTGCCCGTAAGATCGTCCACAAAAACGTAGGGCGGATGTACGAGCTGATGGAGAACAAGGGAGTTTTCTTCATAACTATGGAGTATGTCCAAGGTCAAGATCTGAAAGGATTGATTAGGCAATCAGGACAACTAGCAGTAGGAACCACAATATCTATAGCCAAACAGGTATGTGAGGGATTAGCTGAGGCACACCGGTTGGGAGTTGTTCACCGCGATTTAAAACCCAGCAACATCATGATCGATAAAGAGGGCAATGCCCGGATCATGGACTTTGGCATAGCCCGATCACTCGAGGCGAAAGGAATAACAGGTGCAGGTGTGATGATCGGGACGCCTGAGTATATGTCACCAGAGCAGGTAGAGGGGAAAGAAGTCGATCAGCGGTCAGATATTTATTCACTAGGAGTGATTCTGTATGAGATGGTGACAGGAAGAGTGCCTTTTGAAGGAGACACGCCTTTCACTATAGGAGTGAAACACAAGAGTGAGACACCAAAGGATCCCAAAGAGCTCAATCCCCAGATTCCCGAAGACTTCAGCCAAGTAATCCTGAGATGCCTGGAAAAGGACAAAGAGAATCGCTTCAAAGGTGCTGGAGATGTGCACTTGCTGAGATGCTGATTTCAGACCTTTCACAATCCAGGCTAATAAGAGTATTATCAGATGATCGAATATTCAGTATACTAAGCCAACTGAATCTGTTGGAAGCTAAAAGTTATTCGACAGAGGATTTAAAGAAAATTGCTACCCGAGGGGGAGCGACACATATTTTACGGGGGACAATAACTAAATCAGGTGATTCATTCAGAATCAATACCACACTTCAGGAATCAAGCACGATGGAAATTATAGGTTCAAGGATGGTGGAGGGAAAAGGAGAGGGAAGTTTCCACACAATGGTGGATGAGCTTACTGTATTAGTAAAGAAGAATTTCAAAATCTCTGAAGAGGAGATAGTCGGCGATATTGATATGGAGCTTGGGAAAATTAGTACCAGCTCTCCGGAGGCCTTTAAATACTATAGTGAAGGAAGAAAGTATTTTAGCAAAGGAGACTATCAAAAGAGCATAGAATTAATGAAAAAAGCACTCACTTTAGATCCTGAATTTGCTATGGCCTACAGATCCCTGGCAGTCTCATATAGTAATTCATCTTTACGGAAAAAATCCAGGGAAAGTATCGATAAGGCATTTGAATTGAGTGATCGGGTATCCATTAGAGAACGATATCTAATCCAGGCACAAGCAGAAAGAGATTTGGATAAACAAATAGAGGCGTATAAAAAATTGTTGGAACTTTATCCGGATGATCGTTTTGGAAATGTTAATTTAGGGGTGTTGTACTTTAATTTGGAACAATTTGATAAAGCCATAGAACGATTTAAAGTAAGCATAAAGAATGAAATTGGAATACAAATGTATATAATGCTTGCTAATGCTTATGGGGCCAAGGGAATGTATGATGAAGCAAAAAAAGTCCTTGAGTATTATTTAAATAATATTTCAGATAATGCTGTAATCCATGAACATCTATCAATTGTTTATCTTTGTCAAGGGGAATATGATCTTGCCCTGGATGAAATTGAAAAAGCATTTTCTATTAATCCGAATGATTTTGGCTTTTTCCGGACAAAGGGTGACATTTTCCATTGTAAAGAGGATTTGGATAAAGCGGAAAAAGAATACCAGAAGCTCCTGGAGATAGAAGAACAATCTGCTCATATTTTGGGTAGAAAGCGTTTAGGATTTTTATATTTATTACAGGGAAGGATTGAGAAAACAAAAAGTCAATGGAAACAAGGACTGGAACTGGCAAAAAAGCTTGACGATAAAAAGTGGAAATGGGCTTCCCATTCAAACATAGCCTATTTGTATCTTTTTTCAGGAGAGCTAAAAGGGGCCTTGGACGAGTTCAATAAGGCCTGGGACAATGCTGTGGAAGTTGATAGGTTTGATCATCGTAGAAAGATTTTATATTGGAAAGGACGCACTTATCTTGAGATGAAATCAATGGATGAGGCTAAAAAAACGGCAGTCGAGCTTAAGGAGTTTATCCAAAAAGGAATGAACAAAAAATCAATTAGACTATATCACCATCTGATGGGAATGATAGAGTTTGAAAGAGAGAACTTTTCCGCAGCAATTGAGTATTTTAATAAAGCTATATCTTTATTGCCCTCTCAAAATTATTATTATTATTATTTTTTCTGGGCATATGGCTATCAGCACGCGATATTTATTGATTCCTTAGCAATGGCTTATTTCAAGACAGGAGATTTTAAAAGAGCCAGAAAGGAATACGAAAAGATTCTTTCCTTGACGTTGGGACGTTTATATTACGGCGATATTTACGCCAAGAGCTTCTATATGCTGGGGAAAATTTTTGAAGAACAAGGCCTGAAGGCCAAAGCCATAGAGCATTACCAGAAATTCCTTTCCCTCTGGAAAGACGCTGATCCTGGTATAGCAGAGATTGAAGATGCCAGGAAGAGATTGGCTGGGCTGAAGAGCAAGTAATTTTCTAAATTGCTTTATTAGCTCATCTTACATAGAATAGGAAGCTTAAGGGATCAAAAGGACGCTAACGCGGATAATTGCCTCATAAGGGAAGACGAGTGAGGGAGAAGGAAAAGGATATTATCAGTGATAGAGAAAAATGCTGCCTGTTTTGGGGTTAATTCAGTAAAGGGAGGTTATAATGGGCGTTCTTCACAATGGGAAAGAAAAGTTTGAAAATATTATAAGAAGAACCAGGATGAAAAGGAGTGAACAGAAAAAGAGACCACCAAGAAAGAGCGAGAAAAATAAGCTTTTATTGCAACGAACGATCCCTTCCCGTCGGGGAAGAAGAAAAAAATGATTACAGTCCATGAGCTTGATTGAAAAAAGCAATTTAAGGTTTAGAAGAGAGACAATATGGTCAAATTGCAGATGAATTCTTTGGAATTCGATAGAGTGGTACTTTGGAGAAGGCCTAGATTTTCATTGACGCGAAATTTTTCCTGTGATATTATTACTTCGTTGAATGTGAAAATACCTGTCCGATTTTAAGAACAGGCTAAATTCACAGGGGATTCAGGATAATTTCAACACGCAAGAATTAAATCGCTCCCCAATTCAAACTCTAATATTAAGAGGAAGTCAGAATGAATATTTATGTAGGCAATTTATTACGGGAGGCCACTGAAGACGATTTGCGACAGGCTTTTGAAGCCTTCGGACAGGTCACTTCTATCAAAATCATCACAGATAGGTACACCGGCGATTCGAGGGGATTCGGATTTGTGGAGATGCCCGATCATCAAGAAGCTAAGTCCGCAATCTCCGGGCTTAATGAAAAAGACTTAAAGGGACGCACTCTCAAAGTCAACGAGGCTCGCCCTCGTGACGACCGCCAAGGTGGAGGTGGAGGTGGATTTGGAGGGGGAAGACGCTTCTGATAAGCGGCACTCGGATTTTCAATATCATAGTCAAATTTTGCATTAAAGCATATTTGAGGGTTGCTTGGCTTGCCCACTTGTATCTACAAATTCGTAAATACATCTATTATTCAGGTCAAAAGAAGGGAGAATTCTGCCTGAAAGATGCCTAATTTATCTTCGTGATTGTTTGCTAATGTCAGGGAGTTCGATTACCAGCCTCCCTTGATATGGAGAGAGATCCTAAGTGGAATGTAAGGTGTTGTGTTCAACAATTAAATTCATAAAAGGAATGATGAATAAAAAGATAAGAGATATAAAATAAATATGGAAAAAGACAAAACTCATCAGTTCATTTTAAAAGGAAAGAAACAAGGGTATCTTTTTTTGAAGGAGTAGAGAAATCCTTCCGAGATGCTATGAATAATAAAGAGAGTTTTGATGATTTTCTAAGCTCTATGGATCACCATGGGATAAAAATACTCAATGATAACAGAAAAATTCTTCCTAAAAAAGAAAAGAGCGACTTTGTTTCTTACAAGGATCTGGAAAAAACCACCGATCCTGTGAAGCTCTATTTTAAGGATATGAGCAATACCCAGCTCTTAAAACGGGAAGAAGAGCTAGCTATTGCAAGGAGAATTGAAAGAGGCGAAAAGACAACGATCAAGGCTATTTCCAAAACACGAGTTGTTCTTACAAAGGTTCTTTCGCTAGAAGAGAAGATAAGGGAGAAGCCGGAAATTATTGCGAAAATTTTTAACTTTAGCAAGAATAATAACGCAAAGGAAAACCTGGAAGAAAGAATATTAGAGGTTACAGATAAAATCAAGAAAATCAGAGAGATAAATTCCCGACTGGAGAGCATCCCTTCAAGGAATAAAAATGATTTCACACGAAAGCGTCTCATAGTCAAAATGAGCCGTCTCATCAGAGGACTTAATATCCATAATAGATACAGAGAAATGATTATAGAGGATCTCAAGGATAGACTTAAAGTTATAGACGAAGCAGAAGAAACAAAAGGAGAGCTGAATAAATCAATTTCTCAAGACGCAGTTAAAAAAGAAAAAGAGAAACTGAAAAAGAAAATTCGAGAAATCAACAAGCTTCTGAGGCTATTTCAGAAAGAGATCGGACTTGATTCTCAGGGTTTAAGGAAAACACTTTGTGCCATCTCTGAAGGAAAGAAAATCAGCGGTCAAGCGAAAAAAGAGCTTATCACAGCTAACTTAAGATTAGTGGTTTCCATTGCCAAGAAGTACAGCAACTACGGACTCCAGTTTCTTGATCTAATTCAGGAAGGAAACATGGGCCTAATAACAGCAGTGGATAAATTTGAATACAAAAGAGGGTATAAATTTTCAACTTATGCACATTGGTGGATAAGGCAGGGAATAACTCGTGCCATTGCTGACCAGGCAAGGACGATAAGAATTCCTGTTCATATGAATGAAGTCATAAACAAGTTAAATAGAGTTTCGAG
>Ga0209986_10004488_pt1 | contig 11802 bp, 12 predicted proteins | sample BlataG_FD_183168 | JGI IMG/M metagenome (GOLD analysis project Ga0209986, IMG submission 183168) | Deep subsurface microbial communities from Black Sea to uncover new lineages of life (NeLLi) - Black_00105 metaG (SPAdes) (version 2) | ecosystem: Environmental > Aquatic > Marine > Oceanic >...
CCTGCCTTATTGCCTGATGTTACTCATATTATCAAACCAATTTATACCTTTACTATAAAGTAGAGTTATTATCCATAGTCTACAATTTCATCTAACGTTCCGCGGATATGCAAAGTTGCCGAAGGTAATTTGGAGGAATCTTTGATTTCCCTTTTATCCGCTGTTATGTGAAGTTGCCAGCAGGACAAATTTTTACTCATTCCTGTACACAACTGTAATTTTAAGTTCATTTGAAGATATTTTGCCCGTCCATGTGTTAACTTTTATTTCTCGCACGTGTCCTTTATCATCAAGAAACTCAAAATATTTATCAATGGTGCTTTTGAGAGAAAACTTAATAGTATATTCACCAACACGGGAGAAACATTCCTTTAATATATCATCTCTTACTTTATTATCCATGCATCCAATTGCCGAAGGTTCAACATTCCAAGGTCCAATACTATACTCACGGTGAATTGGAGAGTCAAAACGAATATCTATAATAATATCTTCTCCTGATCTAAGTTCGGTAAAGTCCTCCTTTCTCAGGAAACGCTCAATAGAATATAATATAGCAGGTCTTACAATTCTTCTTCTACCCCATAAAATATTTCTTGGCTTATATATGTATCCTACAAGGGACCAGTCATGAAGAATTTTATGAATGTCTGGACGGATTATTGTAATCGGTTCCGATTTCAGGTTTCTTATCCTAAGAATTATATCAATAGGTTCACCTAAAATGAATTCAGATTTGGTGGATTCTGCTATCAATTGTAAATCTTGTCAAAGTTGTCGTTCTCCCTGATCTGGTGTCGTAGTTGTTAGAACCATCATCAGACATGCGACAAGTCCAACTACTACTATCGCCAGAGTGAATATAAACCATTTTGTATTTTTTGTATTCATAGCTTTCCTCTAAGTATATCACTGGCAATTTCATATAACGGTTGGCGGATATACGACGTTGCCGAAGGCAATGTCCCAAAGGGCAGGGCGATAACCCCAGCGTATATCCACTTGTTAGGCGAAGGTTCGACATATTCATTACCAAATACGAGGTATTAAGCGATATTTTACTTTTTTTGCATATTCTTCATAGCCATTAAGTTCTTTTTTAAGAGTACTGTCTTCAAGTCCTGTTCTTATTATTAATAGAATTAACATGATACCTACTGGTATCAGAGCCCAAAGAGAACCGAGAATTAAAGGTGTTGCTAAATTAAACAGATTATAGCCTAAATAACCCGGATGCCTTACGAAAGAGTATGGTCCGCCAGTAGAAACAATATGATTTCTATCAAATTGGATTCTTACAAGAGTAGAAAAATATTTATTAGATATCATTGACCAAGTAAAAAGTGCATGTCCGAAGATAAAGAAAAAAATACCCAATATATGACTTATTATAGGTAATTCTTGTGACCAACTAAAACGAAAATCAAGTCCAGACACAATAACTATACCTATTGTAGGTACAATACTTAGTGTCGTAATTATTTTATCCCATTTTTTGACATTCGTTTTATGCTTCCCTCTTTCTGCAATTACCTCTTTGGGTATGGAAAATGAATTAATTATCAAAATTAATAAACTTATAACTACATAAAGCCAAGCCCAAAACCAGTTCAACCTGCCCGCTGAAATAAATAGCACAGTAATGGTAACTAAAAAAATTAATAATACTTGAACAAAGCGTTTTTGTATATTTTTTCTTAATTCCGTTTTGTTTTTTTCTTCTATGTGATTATTCATACCATATACCTCTATTTTCGTTTAGTTTTTGATTGAACTTTCGCCTAACGGAAGACGGATAAAAGAATTTCCGCTGAAAGCGGACTTTGGGGGAAAATCTTTGATTTTTTCCTTTTATTCGTTTGTTATGTGATGTAGCCCGAAGCATTTTTTACTCTATCTTATTGATATATCGGGAAAAAGTATCGCTGAAAGTTTTCATTTGTTCAGCGCCCCAGTTAATCAAATCATCTTTTTCTCTATCTTTTAATGATTTTATTGGATCAGATGTTTTTCTATATATAACAATTCTGCACGCTCTTTTAGTTTCCAAATCTTCCCATTCTACTCCTTTGATTCCTAACTCGTCTTTATACTTTTTCAATTCATCAAAAATTCTTTTATTCTCTATTTCATCACCAGTATCAATGTACAATTCAACTGAAAAACGACTTCCCATTCTAAATGCCCAACCGAAATATAATCCGCCTTTACCAGCTCCAAAATTCAACCAACTTTGAGGTTGTGCTTTCACTTTTCTGAATTTGGGATTGACTTCTGAGTAAAAATCAACTAATTTAGAATAAAAGTCAACGTAACTTATTTCTGTGTCAGTCCTTGTAGTTGAACTTTTTATATTTCTTTCCCAGTCATTAGGTTTTACAATAACTCTAAAATCAACGGCAGGATTTGAGTTATCTATTGAAATTGCATGGACTTCTACACCAAAAAATGAAATTTCTGAAATACTATTTTCATTAAGCCATTCCAGTGCGTTTTTATGTTCCTCTCTTAATTCTTTGGCAATCCAAATAATAATCCCTGCATTAACACCAGCAGAATAAGTTATCAATTGACCGAGATGATTATGATCGGTTGATTCTAATTGATTTTCAACAGCAACAAATTTATTTGTATTGGCATCCTTTCCGATTATGTCTAATTTAAAATCACCAATTTTTTCTTCTGTTTGAGTATCGATTACCTCAATGCCTAATTTTTCAGAAAGCAAATCAATATTTTCTTTGAGCCAAGGGGTAAACTCCTTATCTTCCTTTTTCCAGATATTTCTCAAATCAACATTTTTTATTTTACCTAATTTTTGTTTCATATTATCACCTCATCTTTTAATTTTGCAAAGGGCTATTTCATATAACTCGTTTTTATACGAAATGCTTTCGTCAATATATACTTTTCCTGTATATTATATAAAAATTTAACAATTTATTTTTAAACTTTTAGGATTTTATATAAAAAGTGATTTAAGATATGAGGAAGGTGATTATTAAAAATTTAAGAATTTTAAAAATAATTTAATGGTTTCGTATAATGGTTAAGGCTTTGTGCCCTGCCAAAGGAATTTTGGGTGTAGCAACCAAAAAAACGAAGTCACCAAAATTTTTTTATATACTGTTTCTCTATTAAAAGAAATTATTACTCTACATAACAATCATAGGCATAAAGTAGCATCATGAAGTTTTTTAATGAAAAGACTAAAACAATTAAGTGCGTTATTTCTGAATTCCTTACTTGGAAATACAGGCTGCTCATTGGGCATCTCAGGCTGGTTAAGCACACCGAGAAGAGGTGAGTCATGAACAACTCGGTGTCGATATAGAATAAAACGTTGTATTAATTTAAGATCATTAGAAGAGACATTAATCTCACCAAATTTCACTCTATAAGCCTTATTATAAGCACTTTTGCAGTCACTGTAATTTTGAAAATTAATTCTTCTTTTTTCAACAATTTTCTGTAAAAAGGACTTATGTTCTTTTTCAGCTTCTAATGCTAAAATGTTTGGTAAACCAGCTTCCCTTTCTTTATTAGAAAAAAATTTAAGGATTAATGCTCTCATATCTGGTTTAATACCTTCTTGCTCAAGTTCAATAAATCTTTTTTGGCAGTAAGCTTCAAACCCAGTTACAAGAATCGAGAGTGTCAGATTTGTTACTACAACATCAAAAATATATCCTTCTTCTGAGTAACCCTTAAATAAAATTTTTATTGCATTAATAGTGTTTTTCCACGCATTATAAGCAGTTGGTAGAAGTACAGGTTTTCCATTCTTGTAAATTCTAACTTCCATAACTTTAGTTCCCATATTCTCAATTTGAATAATGCTACCATTTTTTCCAATTATAAATTGCTTATGTGAAGGAACACCTGTAGCGCTAACTAACTGACGGTTAGTACCTAGTGATCCAACATAAAGTCTTATTTTTGTTGGTGTCCAAGAAAATATTAGTAATACTTTGAGACTAGGTACTAGATTCTTCAAATCTACTGTAGCAACACGAGTACCTGTCCCAGGTGATGAATGATAGAATGATAGCTGTAGATTATCTCCTCTCTCAACTCTAAAGAGGTGAGCACCAGAAGGTACCTCAAAGATAATCCCACCAGGAACTTTGGGTTTAAATAGAACTTTAGACTTGTATGTGAAAGAAACAGTTCCTTCTGAGCGTTGCATAGCTTCTTGTATCTGTTTAAAAATATTTGGGGGAATGTTATTCATAATTTCTCCTATGAAATTTGTGTACATATAATTTTTTTTACAAAATGTTTTCGTCAATATATACTTTTCCTGCATATTATATAAAAAATTAACAATTTATTCTTAAAATTTTTAGGATTTTTATGATTTTATATAAAAGGTGATTTAAGATATGGGGAAAGTGATTATAAAAAATTTAAGAATTTTAAAAATAAGTTAATGGTTTTATATAATGCTCCTGGGCTTTGTGGTTCACTCCGTTTGTCCAAATGTTCAGTTTTGCCTCTCAACCCATATCCCCATTTCTTATATGAAAACACAGTAATTGAAGTACCTGTCATGCTATCAGTCAGCTCAAATTTTCCTTTTTGATGTATTGGACTTTTATAATACATTTACTCATTTTTCCTCACACCCTGACCAGTCTACTCTCGTATTTTTTGAGAATGAATTCTATCTTCATCTCAAGGTGTTTTTCTAGCTCTTCAGTAATTTTAATCAGTTCCCCTCTCATCCTTCTCAATTCAACGATTTGCTCCTCATTCTCTAATGAAGAACAAACTTTACTAAAGAAGATATTAAATGTCAGGGATGAACCTTTTCTGAACTTCAGTATTTTATCAGGAGGATAGTTATGCTTCTCTTCTACCAATATTATTTCGCTATAAAAGTCTCCAGCATAACCTTCAAAGACATTGCGTTTGAGAATATCAAAATTGTCACCACTATATTTGTGCTTATCAAGCTCATTACGTATCACTTCAAGATTATCATTTATATGCTTTATCAAGATTGGGTTTGCTTTTGAATATATATTATGGAATTTCCTTCCGGCATCCTCGAACTTTTGGATAAGTTTTTTAAGATCATTGGGAACCCTAAGCTTTGTACTTGGTGCACATTTAGTCCAAGTTTCTAATGTCGTCATAGCATTAAATGGATCGCGAAATCTCTCAAGATCCTTATGCTTTTGCTTTATCTCATTGTACAACAGCTCATAGATTTCCTGCCTGTTCTTTATAGCATACTGTATTTTCCTTTCTCTTTTTTGAAGGTATAGATTTACTCCTAAAGTGATTAGTCCACCAACAATTACACCAATTAACGTACTGAGTAGATTATACAAGTTCACATCAATGCTCCTTCAGAATTTTGATTTCGCCCATATCTTTTATAACATTTATGAGTCTCTTTAGATATTTTTTTGTTATATTCTGATCCTTTCATTCTATTTCCTTCAGTCGTTTCATTGTAATACATGATACTTTTAAAGTTATAATTTTAGTTAGCAGAGCTAACAAAAGAGGGAGTAGTAATTGTAAATATATACATTATATAAATCATTATTACCCATTATAATTACATACTTATTTTGGATAAGTAATTTTAAATGGAAACCAATAATCAATTTTATTTTCTTCTAAGTATTTTATTTTATTTTCCTTCTTTTTTGACTTAATAATTTTTGTTATTTCATTTTTTATCATCTTATGTTCTAAATTTTTCGAGTAGAACGGGAATCCATGTCTAACACATATATTTTGTCTTCTTACATTTTTTCTAAACTGTTTTACTAAAATATCTGTCCAACCTGATTTTTTATGTATATGATAATCTTCATCAGTCTGATTATTTTTTTGAGAATTATAATTATCAAAAGTTTGATCTAGTGGTCTATATCTACAATCAGCTATTTGAACTTGCCATTCCCAGCATTTTAACCTTTTTTGTTCCATCTCTTTAAAAGGAATTTCCCAGTTATAAAGCATAAATATATAAATATCCTTAGAATTGTATCCAACCTTCTTAAGCAGATCTACTTGTTCCTCAATAAATGGATATTCTTTATATTTCCAGTCCCAGGCAATTCTTGGATATCTAAATCCTACCTCTTTCAACATTTTTGCTAGATGTGGTTTTTCAATTAAAATCCTTCCATCAAATCCACTTTGAGATTCACACCATTGGATTTTCCTTTCCCTTTTTAAATTAATAAGTTCAGTTAAAATATTCTCAACATAGGGATTTGCTAAAAAATTATTATCATAAAAAACAAGTTTTTTAAATTTAATCTCATTTTTAATACTTTTTTTGGGTTTAAATTCAGGTTCTATTTTCCAAGTCCCACAGAAAGGACAATTTCTTATGCATCCTCTTGATGCATGAATTATTTGATAATCTATTTGATTAGTATTTACATTTTCTATAAGGTCATATGAAGGAAAAAATTTCTCTGCTTCTCTTAAGACACCTTTATGTACTTCATCGCAACCTGTGAATTCTTTGCAATGCTCTGGCATTAAAGATGCGTATATACCACCTACTTTTATTTTTGCATTAGGGAAAACACTCCTATAATTCTCTACGGTATCTTTTACATAATTTGCCCAATAAGTAAACAAGGAAGTAATCCAAATCTCACTAGGTTCGAAGCTCAAAATATCTAAAAACGAAAGGTCTTTAGGGATACCTCTCGCAAGATTAACTTTTCCACCTTTTGACCTTAGGTAAGATGCTATTTTTAATAACCCTATTGGTAGAAAATTTTTATGATTTTTGCTTTTTGGTGAAATAGGAAAATTAGGTTCAACTAATAATGTATTCATTTAATTACCTCGTATTTAGGGATGCAAATCCGGGTTGCCTAAACATTTCGATAACCATAATAGACCGCTTCTTCCATCTGCCACATCTTGATCATCATAACGTCTTTTGTGAGCAGTAGGTCTTCTAAGTACATTTATATCATTTATACGACGCTTAAAATTTACATTATTAAAAAACACTGGTTTAAATACTTGTTCCCAATTTTTTCCATAGACAACAATATCTGTCAATTCGCCTAATCCGAAGTATCCAAACTTTCTTTCATTCTGATTCCCCTCATGTCGCAAATGGGGTTTTCGAATAACTTCTCCAATCCACATTTCATCTGCTTTTATCTTTAGACCCCCTGGTATTCCCTGCTTCCACCATTTATCACCAACATAATTATTTTTTAATTCTTTTAAAATAAAATCCCGAAGAATTGGCTCTGCACTTTGAGCTTTTTCTTCAATTTTAGAAATTTTAGGAGGTTCTTCAGGTAGAGGAAAATTTAAAAGTTCATATTCATACATTCTTGGAGGTGAGTAATCTTTGACAGAATCTCTAATTTCTATATCAAGAAGAACAGCACAATCACTTTGAGAACCTCGACTAGATGCACGTCTGATAGATGTCCGCGCTTTCTCATTGTTTTTTAAATGTTCTATAACTGGATTTAGAAATATTTTACTGAGCAATTCTTCAAATTCATTACTCTTATTCGCTTTTAGAAGACCCTCTTTTTGTTTATAAACGAGATGATTTATTATATCCTGAAATACCATCATAAATACACCAAAGCCGTTGTTAGTTAATAAAACACCCTCATTACCTTTTGCCCAATCTTCTGGCCAGAGTGCTTTGAGCACTCTAAAATATGAGTTCAGGACTCGAGCCGCATTTTCAGGTGTTTTTGTCTCATCAGTTGGACGTTTGAGATTGTCCCAGGGCGAATATTTTTCTATTGTGGAACATACTGTTGTCAAGCTAAGTTTGATTGGTCTATCCTTCGGAATGCTTGGTATATCAATATAATCCTTTAGAGGACCAGAAGCTTCCATTTTCTTAGCAGTTTCTGCTATTTGATATTGTTTTTTTTGCTTTTCATCTAAACTATCAAGATAAATATCAGAGTATAAATCCCAAAGAAGGTTCTTTTCCACTTTCTTTTGTTTTTCATTTATATCAACAAATAAATTAGCTTGTTCTATTTGTTCCATTCCTTCAAAAGCTAAAACCGGAATGACAATATCTTTGTTTGCAGATGCTGCTCCATAAAGTCTGTGTTGTCCATCGATTATCCAAGCACAACCATAATATCCTGGAAGAGTAACTAAACCAACTGCTACATCATCCATAGCTTCTTTCTTATTCCATGTTAGTGGTTCTGAAAAGTTGACGATTATACTATTTGGAAAATAACCTTCCTCAACATCGATGAACTTTGATATCTGTTTTAATCTAGAAGATCTCAACATTCTTTGATATGCTTTTGAAACCTCCACTATACTAGTAAGCTTACGATGATGAACATAAGCATATTTCAATAACTCTTTAGCAGATATTAGGAATGAATAAAATACTCGATTACCAATCTTACTTCTGAGTGTTAGATAATCCTTCTTAAGATCCCTTTTCTTCCTTCCTGCAAAAATTACTGAATATAATTGATATTTGGCTGAAGAACCAATTTGCTGGATAAGGTTCTCAATATATCTTATATCTCTATTAGACCACAATAGAATATCTTTCTTCCTTTTTGACTTAACATATTCTTCATCCTGTTCCCTTTTATCCATTGAGCTAATAACCACAACAATATTTATTCTTCCACAGGAGCGCCCCCATTCAGATTGTATAGCTTTTTTTATATCTTCTTGCTTACCAACTAATTCCTCTAATTTATCCTTAGCATTAATGATTCCCTCTTCTTGGGAACTCATACAATCAACTATAAAAATATTATCGTGATCCCTAGCTAAAACATCAATTTGTTTTGTATAACTATTAAATTTCAATTTACATTTTCGGGATTTGTTCATATCCCAAAATCCAAGATTATAGAAAATCATCCACACTTGATCTTCAAATAAAACATCTGGTGGTTTTGATTTTCGAATTCTTGCTGTATTTATATTTTCTCGTACAACTTTCCAGCCCTGCATTTCATACATTTTGACTTCAGTATGTTTCACAGATTTTTTAATATATTTTGATCTTCTTTTATAAGCAGATCGTTTAAGATCTTTTTTATTGTGGCATAAAGTACCTAAGATACCACTCATTTAACCCCCTTCTTTATTTGTAACAGCAATTTTAAATAATTTATTTTTATATAAAATAACCTTGTTAAAATAATTACTTATTTTTTACATAAAATATAAATAAAATTAATCTATATCTTGACCTGTTTAAATTTTATCAAATCTAACAAATTATGACAAATATACAATGATTAAAAAGGCTACAACTTTTGGAGATATTTTTTTAAAAAAATTCATTTAAAATCTCTTTTTTATAATATATACTTTTGTTTTTGTTAAATCGTTTTTACACTATAACTTACTTATTAATTCTTATATAAAAGAATTATCATAAAAGATATTGCTATTAATACAATATCTGTTATCGTTAAAATTATAATTGGTATAGTTTCTCTGCCTTCTATTTGAAAAACTCTAACCAGTCTACTAGTAAAGTTTCTTTCTCTTCTCTGTATTCTTTCCTGTATTATTTTTATTTCTTCTTCAATTTTTTCGTATTTCTCATATTCCTCTTTACTCAATTTATCTATATCTACAAAATATCTTTCTGGCAAATATTTTGATAAATCGAATCCCATAGACGGTTTTTCGATTTCCGGTTTTCTCCACTCTCCAGGTAATTTTTCTTTTTCTCCTTTCAGTTCTGCCAATCTTGCATTATCAGACCTACTTACTGAAAATCCAAATACTCTAAGAGTTATGTAGAGCCAATAAATTGTATTAATAACTATTAAAAATATAAGTATAAAAATTATTGTTTTTTTGGTCATTATTAATCCCTTTTTCTCATATTTTAGTTATCTTTTAAATAATCTTTTAATCCAACTTGTTTTTTGATATGTAAGTCGCTCTTCTAAAAGTTTTATTTTTAGTTTTAGTTCTTTAATAGTTTAAATTCTCTCATTAATACCCTCATAACTTGATTGGAAATAACTTAAAGCATGGTTTGTTTTGGATCCAAATATACCATCTAATACTAAAACATTTGAATTTCTATACACTGTTTCATTTAACATTTCTTGTAATTCAATTACCCAATAACCTCGACTTCCCTCTCTAAGAATAGGTCTTGAATAGTCATAATTATAAAAAATTACATCTTCTTGGGGTAAACTAGGAGATGGTGATGGAGTAGGTGTTGGCATTAAATATCCTTGACATTTCACCATTTCACTATACAGACAGGAAGAACCACACCATCCATCGTTACATATAACTCTTCCATTTAATTGTGGTCCACATTCACAACATACTCCACCATGCCAAGAACAACAACCTCTTTTTGCTTCTACATCATCAATAGGTAATACAATAAAGAAGAGTAAAGTAATTATTGATAATAATATTAATAGCTTTTTCATATTTTAATAGTATCTTATTTTTTTATCTTAACTACAATTTTTCTAGCCAATTAAATGTCTAAAAAGAACACAGTTTAAAATATATAAATAGTATCTCTCGTAAAATTTGTCATAATGATATTTAAGTGATGAAATTAATTGACCTTAATAAACAAATAATATAAATTATTTATACAAGCAAATAAAAACTATTACTTTTAATTTACTCATCAATCCTCTTTACTCAACTTCTCTAGTTTTTCTTTACATAGCAATAAAGCTTCTTTGACTTTCTGGGCTCTTTCTACTATCACACTATCTAAAGAACCACTTCCATACGGGACCTTTTCCTGGTCATAGTCCGCTAAAACGTTATAACGATGTATTTCTGAATATGCCTTTTGTAAATTCTCCTGCAACTCTTCTTTAAGAAAATAAATATTACCTTTAACTGCTGACCAAATTTCTGTTATGAATCTTATTTTTGCATGAGAAATTCGCACATTATCTGATAAAGATAGGTTTTCTTTAACTTCCGCTAATAGTCTCTTTACCACACTTCTCTTTAGTTCTTTTTTCTCTTCTTTCCTTTTCTTTGCCTCTTGTTGATATAGGGCTTTAACTGTCCTTTCAGCTGCTTTAATTGAACCTAAGTAAGATAGAAATCCACCAATTATTGCTCCAATAATTGCACCTATTAATCCGCTTAAAAGATTATAGAATAAAAGATTAGGTGGTTTCATAAAACCTTCTTTATATAATATTTTTCAATTCTATTTTAAAAATTAAAAATATAATAAAAAATATGTTGGCTAAATAAGCTGACTTTATAATTAGTATATTCCTAAATTTTGTTCTAATGTTTTAAGCTCTCTTTTCTTATTAAATAATTGAATAATCAGATCTGGTTCATACATCTTAAACTGTTGAGAAAAATTTCTACCCTCTGTAGCAATAACATTGTTTACTTTCTTAAAGAATTTTTGAGGAATTACTACTCTTGGTCTTGAATTCCATTGCATATACGCAAATTTTAATCTAGATATTGCTCTTTCAATCCCACCAGACAATTCTATTTCGAATGCTATTGTAGGAACACCAGAAAGCTCCCTTTTCCAAACTACATCTATATTTTTACTTTCACCAGGAAGATCAATAGGATATTCTATTTGAGTATGATAAAATTGTAACTTTCCTATCTCAGCTAATATCTCTTGTAGCTTTCGATGGTTAATATGAGGTTTTTCAATTATTTTTTTACTTTTATAAACTTGTAACTTTTCTTTAACAACTAACGGTTGAGTAATTGTAGCACCAGTGTAAATATCTTCTGAAATGAAGATGCCAAATGTATTTTCAAACCTTTTAATTAATATCGCCAAATGCTCGTCTTTTAATA
>Ga0209986_10004489_pt1 | contig 11802 bp, 16 predicted proteins | sample BlataG_FD_183168 | JGI IMG/M metagenome (GOLD analysis project Ga0209986, IMG submission 183168) | Deep subsurface microbial communities from Black Sea to uncover new lineages of life (NeLLi) - Black_00105 metaG (SPAdes) (version 2) | ecosystem: Environmental > Aquatic > Marine > Oceanic >...
TTTGACTTGCGAAGTGCCAAGTCTCTTAGAATAAACTGAATAGTTTCCCAATAAAGAAAACATAAAAGATTACAAGTAGCCACCCTTCCCATTTCGTGACTTCTTTATCGTGGGTTATGAAAAAATATAGTAACGTTGCTATTAACATCATAGGGAGGCCGAAGGTAAGTATACTATGTGGAATAATTAGAGTTCCAATTAAAGCAGGGATTCCCATTACCGCGAGAGCATTAAATATGTTGGAACCCAATATATTTCCTACGGCCATTTCCGGTTTCCCCTTTTTTGCTGCAGCAATGGTGACCATTAATTCAGGTAAAGAGGTACCTAAAGCTACGGCACTAATTGCTATTATTTCTTTTCCAATATTGAATATTTCTGACAGTTTGATAACAGACTCAACAGTATACTTTGCACCAAAGTAAATAAAAAAAGCGCTTACAGCAAGAATAACTAAGGTTTTCCAATCTAGTTTTCTTCCTTGCTTAACTTCTTCATTCGGCCCTTTTTTGATTGCAATATTCTCATGTTTGCTTTTTGTGTTTATAGTGTAAAGTAAATAAAGGATGATACCCGCTATGCATAGCAAAGCTTCAGGAAAACTAAAGATACCGTCCCAAATAGTCACTGCGAGTAAGAATGCTGAACCGATCAACAAAGGCAGATCAACATGTATAAGCTCGTAGGTGAGTTTCATTCTCCGACCAACTATGGCAGCAATGCCTAAAACGAGAAATATATTTGCTATATTTGAGCCAACAACATTCCCCACCACTATTTCAGAAGAGTTTCTCAAGACGGCAAAGATCGACGAAATAAGCTCAGGCAAAGAAGTACCTACTGCTACAATAGTAGCTCCAACGGTAAAGAGCGGAATGCCAAAAAACAAACCGATTTTTTCAGCAGAATGAGTAAAATAATCAGAAGCTTTGATTAAAACAAATAAACTTACTACGAAAACTATTATCCAAATTAAAGTAGGATACATAAATTTATCCTGAACTAAGGTTAGAAACTAGGTTCGTACCTAACTGGGCCTATTTGCTGGTGGCGCATAAGAGAACAGAAATAATTTAAAGAGACTCAATTTCAGTATAATTACGTTATCTTTTTATTTACAAATTCCCTGAGGGAATCCTCTGGAGATAAACTAGGGTAAAACTCAATGGTTGTCAACCTGTTTGGAGGGCTCTGGTGCCTCACTTCTCGGGAATCTGGAAAAGCTGAACATGTTCTACTTTGAGCATCACGGTTGTTTTAGAAACTCCAGAACCTTTCTATTCACCATCTCCGCCTGCACAATTGTTAAGTCATGACCGGCATCGGGAATAACCTCTGTTTTTATATGGGGTGCCACTTTATTAAGGCGTTGTACGGCTTCCTGAGCAGAATAGATCTTTTCGTTTTCACCGACTAAATAGAGCGCAGGCACTTTGATACTTTGTAATTCCCTATCCTCCAGAACAGTCGGATTAACCATACTCTTTCTCTTGAAGCACTTAATAGCCATAAACGAATCATCCACCCATTCTTCTACCATTACCCGGCTGGCTTCATCTTTTTGTACTAAATCCTCCAGAAGCCAGTACATAAAACTTTTGGTAAAGTAGCGATAGGGCACTGCACAAAGAATTGCGCGCATCATCCACTCCAACCGCAGAGGTAACACGGTACCAGCTGGCGCTAATAACACGATTTTATTGAGTCGGTCTGGAAAGCGGAGTGCGTACTGGCTTGTCAGCCAGCCTCCATAAGATAGGCCCATAAGATTGATATTGTCTCCAAGCTCAAGAATACTGAACAACTCATCAAGCCAGTTCACAAAGTCATCCGCACCTTTGATGGTTCGCGTGTATACACTTCGCCCATAGTCATAAATGTTGTCCACCGCATAGGTTCTATGACACTCGGATAACGCTTCTATGTTCGGCAGCCACTGCAACGAATTGCCACCGACTCCATGCAGTAGCACTAGCGGCGGAGCACCAACTGGCCCACTAATCCGTACAAATGTTTGGCCGTAGGAAGTATCTACCGTCCTGGACTCCGAAACGACTGGCCACTTCTTCGCCCTCATATCATATAACTTCAGATACTCCTCTTTTGCTTTGGCTGATCGAAAAGGGTGATATGCCGACATTTCCACACCTTCTGGTCTCGAGAATAGCCATACGCCAACCCCAGCAACAATAGCTACTATCAGGACCACAATCGCTCGCCATCCAATGAGAAAAAACTTCACGGTCCGCTTCTTCCTCGACTGATCATTGTTCATACGTTCTGCCCCTTGAGTGCGTCTAACATCTTTATGTTGTGGTCGCAATTCAACAAGTGAGTTTGAGTTAGTAAAACCGTTAGTCAAAGTCTAAATCTACGGTTTTAACCAGATACCAAGTAGTAAACTCTGATCAACCTTCAGACTCATGGATTCACTCCCTCTACACACCTATTTTGAGAGTAAAGGATAGCACTTCCAATCATCCTACCATCCAAAACAAGAAGGACACCAAATAACAGGTCATCATAAAAGTCTTTAAGACGGGTTTTCTTGGAGGAAAACTATAGTTGGCGGATCTCTTTTAAAGTTAATCCGGTTTTGGCCGATTTGACTTGTTTTTTTGTTATGTCATATTCCTTTCGGGCAAAAGTGTCGTTTCCCTTGATAAGTAACCAACTAATGCTATTTCCCTGATATTTTGTTTTAGTCAGGATGAATTCACCTTTTAGCTTTTTACCCTCAAGACGAAATCTAATGCGTCCTTCCTGGATGCTTTTTTGAGGATCTTGCCCCTCTAGTAGTTCATAAACTCCGAAATCCCATACCATTACGGTGCCCGCTCCATATTCTCCAGGAGGAATGACCCCCTCAAAATCTTTGTATTCTATAGGGTGATCTTCAACCTGGATGGCCAGGCGTTTATGGGAGGGATCGATACTAGGACCTTTTGGTATTGCCCAGCTCTTGAGTACCTCACGTACCTGTAGCCGGAAGTCATAATGAAGATGGCTAGCCTGATGTTTTTGAACTACAAAATATTGGCCAGACCGCCCTCCTGGGCTCTCTTCGGGCTCTGGCGTTTTTCTAAAATTTCTCTTTTTCCTGTATTTTTCTAATTCCATACCTGTTTCTCCTAACTTTGGCAGAGCTCTCGGACGGTTGTTTAACATACCCAAAAACTCACTGATTGCATCCCCCGGAGATAGATTAAGCCAAATCCCAGTGGTTGTCAATCTGTTTGGAGGGCTCTGGTGGAGATTTCTACTAGTGGATTGAGAATTAATCTAAATTTAGTCGAGGAGAAACTATTACAACGAATCAAGATTGAACTTATTCGAATCGCTCCTATTCGCCCACTCAGAATTCGAGACTCCAAACGAGATGAGCGTAACAAACGACCCGATGATGTCCAGCAATAAGTTGTAATGCCTTTCTTTTGCACGACAATCTATTAGCTGGCTAATGTTCAATATTACTGTACCATCATCCATGGGTCCCAAAGATAATTCTTAAAATCTATACGATCATTTTCATCAAACTTTATGCCTTCCTTTTTCAATAACTCTTTTTGTATTTCGTATCCGTAATTTGGTCTTAGTGAAATCCTGCCCTCACTATTAACAACCCGATGCCATGGCAACTTGTCTTTTCGAGAACTCGAATGTAGTACCCAAGCTACTTGACGAGCAGCACGATGATTGCCAGCAAAAGCAGCAATCTGTCCATAGGTTGCTACTTTCCCCCTGGGGATTTTCTTAATGGCGTATTTTATTTTCTGATGAAATGACGTATTCATGGAAATGTTTATTTCTTTAGACAATAGTATGTTAAGTGCTATTTCAATTACTTGTCGATGGATGAGATGCAAGCGCCGCGCCGTACTCTACAAGAGGATGAGTCGATTTTTTCTCAGAGAACAAAAGCATTACGGTGCATAGTTCAGTCATGCAAAAATTCCCTTTTGGTGAATTTGGAGGATGCGCAGGTCTGGCTAGCACTGGGGATAACCTAAGCCAAATCTCAGCACTTGTCAATCTGTTTGGAGGGGTCTGGTGGGAAGGGGATATTATATTGGCCCTATCCAACCTTGGTAGCTGCCGCGAGCTTGGACCTTAGAAACTTACCTCTCCTCCATTTACGAGCTTGTCATGAACGCATAAGTAAAGTGAGATAGCAAATAGTCTACTGCCGGAAGGGTCATCCTGATTTATCATTCAGTTCTTTCAACAAAATATGGCAGTACTACACTGGATAACAATGGTGGCTGGCTAATTTCAGCTTCTTCATAGACTAGGCCGGTCTTCTTCCCGATGATGCATACACAATCACCACCAAAATCTTGGAACCACCGACTAACCCTGAGAACATCACCCATCAATGTATTCATAGCCCGTAATGGATGGGAGGGAGCTATGGAATTTAGGATCGCCCAGCTAAACACCTTATCACTAAAGGAGTATAGGCAGTTTCCGCGGTGTTCAGAAATGAACATCTCCAACGTCTCATTATCGGGTATTCCGTTAATCTCCTTCTCAATCTCTAGTTTACTATAATGGGCTGCGAATTTGTTTCTGATTAAACGAATATTGTTCTTCCTGCCAAAGTATCTCTTAAGTTCCCATAACGCATCTCTGCCTAACTTAGAAAGCTTCTTTTCAAATTTCCCAGACAACCGGCTGTTGAAGAAGTCCCTCTGAAGCATTTCCCAAGCCTCGTTTAACTTCGCCGCCAGTGTTCTGATGAAGAATAGTCCCTGACAAACCTGTCCTCTCCTTTCAACCCCGCTTAGAGATGTCATTCTGCTATTCGTTACAATAAGGCATTTTTGCAAGATGTTCAATTCATTCAGCATATGTGTAAGTTGAACAAAAAGCACCGCTTCGTTTCCTGGCATGGCATCCAATTTGCACTTTGGAATATCAGCTTTCAATAGTTTCATCGCGTTTCTCTCTCCTCACGGAATATCCGTGATTACTACGGCTTCTCCCACTAAGCTCCGCATATAGAGGGATTACTTCCTTGAAGAATGTTCAATAACGTTCCTGAAGACAAGTTAAGCCAAATCTCAGCATTTGTCAATCTATCATGACCCAAAAGGGTCTGGAGGGCTCTGGGGAGATTCCTTTTTTTGATGCAAAAGACGATAACCGGGCCATAATTAAAAAGGAGCAGAGCCTCAAAGCGGAACGACTAAACTGCCTTAAAAGGCAAGATGCGTTACAGGCTTTCATCCGAAAATAGCTGTTATTCTCTAGGAGGTCTCTGTTCTGGCATTTAATATAACAAATGAGGATTATTAGTCAACGATCCTCATCCAAACCCCGTGAGGCTCTTTTTGACACGGGCCACATTTCAGCTAAGGTAAAAACTAGCTATTCATGATCACTAATCAAAACAGGGGATATTATCATGAACAAAGCAGAATTGGTACAGTAAGTAGTAAGACAGGACTAACAAAGAGAACATCTAGGGAAGCAGTTGATGCAATAATCTCAGCAATAACCGACTGCCTGGCCAGAGAAGAAAGAGTTACTTTAGTCGGCTTCGGCACTTTTCAGGTTCGGGAAAGAAAGGCAAGAAAAGGCGTTAATCCTCAGACAAGAGAAACAATAAATATCCCAGCTAAGAAGGTTCCTAAGTTTGTGCCGGGGAAGGGTTTGAGGGAGAAGGTGAAGTAAACGAGACGAAAACAGAAAAAAGTTGATGCAAACCCATGGAAAAAGTGTCAGCTAGAATAATTGTAAAGGGAACAGTTCAGGGAGTAGGCTATCGGGCTTTTACTCACCACTTTGCTCAGTCTCTCAATCTGGACGGTTTTGTAAGAAACTTACCTAATGGTGATGTGGAAATAGAGACGGAAGGAAACAAAGAGGATATCTTGCGGTTTATCGGGAAAGTAAAGAGTGATTCTCCAGGTTATGTGAAGGGATTAGAAATAGACTGGGATCAGTATCGGGATAAATTCAATGGATTTCGCATCAGTTTCTGAAAAAGTTTGTTTTAAAGGTAAGTGCTGAGAAGATTAAAAGTAAAGTAAAGGCAGCATGAAGGCAGTAGAGGTAAGAAAAAATTAGAAGAACTATGTATATGCAAAGGACCCTTTCGGAAAAAATTTTTGTGATGAATTACATACCCTGGAGATTAACGAAAAGCTGGAAATGCCTTGCGTGCGGCAACTGTTGTAAAAGATACGCAGTAAAATTAACTTGGAAAGAGCATAGAAAAATTGCCAAGTTTTGGCCAGACAAAGTTAGAATAAAAAACAAGAAACCCTACTTAGGAAGAAGAATAGATGGCAGGTGCGAGTTCTTGTCTGGAAATTTATGTCACCTGCAAATGCTCAATATGAAACCATTTGCCTGCAAGATATGGCCATTCAGAGTTTTATTAAAACCGGACAAAATGGACAAAAATTTTGATGGACTCTATCAGACCAACAACAAGGAATATTTTGTTTACCTGAATCCAAAATGTATAGGGATTAATAAGGGAAACCCTATAGATTTCAAAGAGACCATAGAGGAGATAATTAACCTATGGAACGGCTTAAAAAAGGAGCAGTATTATTCGACTAATAGAGTTTGCCTTAGCCAACTTTTCTCCACACAGAAACAGGGAGAGAAAATATGTCTGAAATGCTAAGCCCAAGCGCACAAAAGGTCCAGAACGCGCTAAAGGATCTTGGTTTTTCATATCAGGTAGTGGAGCTAGAACGTACCACGCGTAGTGCCAAGGAAGCAGCGGAAGCCATTGGGTGCCGTGTTGGACAGATTGCTAAATCCCTTGTATTCAAGACCAAGAACACCCACAAACCTGTCTTGGTTATCGCCAGCGGTTCGAACCGTGTAAATGAAGGAAAAATCGGTGAGCTTGTCTCTGAACCTGTTGAAAAGGGAGATCCGGATTTTGTCCACCAGAGAACTGGTTTTGCCATTGGCGGTATTCCTCCAGTTGGCCATCTTGAGAAGCTAGAGTCCTTCATTGATGAGGACCTGCTTAAATATGAGAAAATCTGGGCTGCGGCTGGCAATCCAAACGCAGTATTTAAACTCACTCCCCCAGACCTTGTAAAAATGACAGCTGGCCATGTGGTCTGCATCAAAATTAGAACTATGTAAACTAGCAAGCAGAAAAGGATGATAAGAATACTCTTAAGAGTGTTCTGTCTTCTTAGTTTTATGGTGGCTTTTTTCTTAACTTACATACCAGGACCTTCTGCTGGCAAAAAAGAAAAAATAGGAATAATCTATTTGGTTCCAATAGGTAAAGTGGAACAGGATCTATTAGCTTATCTTTCTAGTCAGATAGAACAGATTTTCCCTTTTCAACTTAAGATAGATAAGGCCCTTCGCCATCCTGGTTATGCTTATAACAAGCAGAGAGGTCAGTACAAATCGGACCCCATTTTAAGAGAATTGCAAAGCTTGGATCTGCAGGGAGCAGAGAAAATCTTGGGAGTGGTTGATTTAGACCTTTACACTCCTGGATTGAACTTTGTTTTTGGACAGGCTTTGATGGGAAGCAAGGCTGCTCTGATTGCCCTGCCCAGGTTAAGACAAGAGTTTTATGGATTACCCGAGGACAAGAACCTTTACTATTCCAGGGCTGTCAAAGAAGCAGTACATGAGCTTGGTCATACCTTTGGATTGGGACACTGCAAGAATACAAGATGCGTGATGCACTTTTCTAATAGTTTAGCTGATACTGATTATAAAGGAAAGGGGGTTTGTGAGAATTGTCTGGATAAACTACCCTTCAACGAAAGCAAACGTTAAAACCAGGATTTAACTTACCAGATCAAAGGGAAGGAAGATAAAATGAAGATATTGGTAATCTATTATTCTCAAACTGGGAGAACAAAGAGAGTAGCAAAAGAACTGACCGATATACTCAGGAGCCGGGGAGCAGAAGTAAAACAAGCTCGGATAGAGCCTGAAGAAGAAAGAGATTACAATACCAATATAAGAGAGGCACAGAAAGGCGTGGCAGCCAAGATAAAGCCTACCCTAACCAATGTCTCAGATTATGATTTGGTTTGCGTAGGCACACCTGTTTGGTCATCTGCTCCTGCCACGCCTGTTATAATGGCTACCTTGTCGCCTGCTCCGGGCTCAAGGGTAAGAAGGCTGTCTGTTTTACAACCTATGGTGGAGGGAGTGCCAGAAGTACTTTGAAAAAGTTAAGGACAAAGCTTGAAGAAAAAGGAGCAGAAGTTATTGATTCTTTGGGGATTGACTCCACCCGACTATTTAATGATAAGGTAAAAGATTCTATTAGAGATTTTGCTAAAAAACTTTGTTAAGAGAAGTTATTAGACTACACAGAGGCAGCCACAGAGCTAATTGGGTACCCCTCCTTAATTTTCGATGAGCACTGTAGCTAGACTGTTAGGTTTCATTCTTCCCTAAGGAGATGATTCTTTAGCGGGACGGTGCTTCCTCTACCGAATTTAACAAATCCATCATTTCTGTAATTATAAATAGGTTGCCAAATGGCATTAAAGTTCGTTGTCAATCTTTTTGTAGGCTGACTTTGAGGGACTTCTGAAGGGGAAACTATTTGGTAGTTTTTCAAGGATTGAGTAACTCATCGTTGCCACAGCATTACCCACAGTTCAGAACAGATCCCAGGTAAACGAAAGGAGACACCTCCGACTCGATGGGCAACATTGTAACGGAAAATCGCTGTTTAAGTGTGGTTTTCTACCGTGACCTCAAAGCTCTTAGCAAATTCAATTCCTAAGTTCGGGGAAAGAAGACTCTTATGTTTTCATCTCCCAGGGTCGTTTCGTATCCTGCTTTATTCAATTCATCCATTGATAATCTCAGCCAATATCCGAAAGAGCCTCGAGTCACAATATCTGGATTCATAGAACCTGCATAAGGATTATTCTCGCTTTTGGCAACCTTCATCAGTATATTCTTTGCACTCCAGTAATCAAGAGCAATTGGATCAGTACTGGCTGCAATCATATTGTTTTCAACAGCCTGAGAATATGAAACCCTGGGTCCAGATCTTGGACTTATCCATATAGCATCTAAGACGCTTAACACCGGCATTCTCGTCTCTGCCATCTGCGTTCCCATTCCTCCCAGTCCCACGCTATTATGGGAGGTGTGTCCTGTGAGTTTGTCAGAAACCACTCCCATATAGTGTTTGACAGCCGCCGTGACTCCGTAGATGCTATGAGGTTTCAAGATTGGCACATTAAGTACTTTCAATTTCTCACTGACGTAGGCTTTTCTTTCCTGATCCCAAATTCCCTTCTTAAAACTAATATATGTGCCGAATTCTGTCTTGAACTTTGGATAGCTGGTTTGAATTCTGGTTCGGGGTGAAGGAGTGGAATCCAGAATATAGCCGTCCTCCAGGTCTCCTTCGGAATACTCTCTTACCCTATTCTCGGTAATCCTATCCCACAGATAAGCTGAAACCCGGTAGCTCTCAGAAAACATTTTGACAAGTCTCTGTATTGACTGAGACCTATCTTGGGCATTATTGTCATTCCAATCCAGACTGCCTCCCCTTCCTTCTGCTCCGAATTGAGCTTGTCCGTTGTCAGCTACGACAATCTCACCAGTAAAACCGTCAGGGTGCTCAACAATAGCTTCGATAATTGACTTCACTAAATCAGTATTGGTCCCACCGCGTTGATCCCACTGACTATTGACCTTTATGATGATAACGTCGTCTTTTGCGATCAATCCATCGGAACCATTTTCAGTATCTTTCCCATCTCGCTGGTAGAAACTCAACCCTTGTTCTCCCATCAAAGCAATAAGCTTTTCAAAACCGTTGTCTGTTCCATCGGTATTTTCTATCACAAACAGATCCGAGGAAACTCCTTGAAGAGATTGCATTTTCCCTTGCCCCTTATCACTCGAAATATTCTGAGACGTACTGCCACCACTAGTAAGGATTTTGAAGGTAAATATGGCAAAGACAAGCATTAATACTATGCCCAATCTCCAAAATATCCTCTTTGGATTGGAGTGCTTTTTTGGCTTGCTGCCGGTCGATCCCAGGAAGAAAGGAATTGCGTAAAGAGTCAACCAAGAGCCTGCATTGGCTGCAGCCACTTGTTGACAGGGATAGACTGCTCTTGTAGGCTTCGTGCCTGTCCTCACAATAAGCCAGACCAGACTTAGCAGACCAAATAGAAAATAGCAGTTGAATAACTTTTCAAGGAGTCTCTTTATTCCGTTGGGTCTGTGCTGATGACTTTTTCTACCTTTTCTCATGTAGCTACACATTCTGAGTCTTTTGAGAATATTCTTAGACGTATCTTCCTGAGGAGCGTCCACATTTTTCTCTGCCACCCCGGAGATAACCTAAGCCAAATCTCAGCTCTTGTCAATCTATTTGGAGGAGGTGTGGGACTCGGTTCTATCAAATACTGTGTGGACCCGCACTCAGTTCTGAGCACGCTCTCTCAATATCGAAAGTCGCTATAGATGTACCTGCGGACCGTTTCTGGAACTCCTTGAGTTGAGATTGGTACTTCCTCAGCAACGTCACGGTGTACCCAAAAACGTCGTATCTTTTCCCATAGTCGTGAGATTTGAGTATGTCAAAGTGCCGCTTTTGACTTTCTGAGACAGATGATTCGTGTTGGACGTAGCTCTTCACGGCCTCAGTCCCGAATATCGCCCGGGTTACCCAGAGTGCTCTGAGGTTCGCATCCAGTTCGGTGGGAATAGTGTTTTGCACCTCTGGTTCCTCTATGTCTATTCCGCCGAGGGCACAACCAAGAAAGTGGCCCGCCTTAGATAAGGCGTGGCTGGACAGATCTTGCTCGAGATGGCGTAGCTCATGAGCCAATATCCACGCGAAATCTACTTCTCGAGCTTCACAAGCTTGTCGAGACAGCCAAATGAGATTGGAATACTTGCGAGACTTCATCAGTCGCAACAAGTGGTCAGGACTCCTCTCTTCAAGTTCACCTTCTTTGACGTTTAGATGAATGGCCATCTGCCGCCACACACGGTTACGATAGCATCGATAGTCTTCCTTTTCAAACACAAAGACAACCCCGGTAGAGGGAATATCGAAGTACGAACGGATTATACCTTGTAGAATCCGCCGAGGTTGGGATAACCCAAAAAGGTCTGCGTCAGTGGTAGCAGCTTTCCACATCTATGGCATCCTGACGGCTACCTAGGCCAAATCTCAGCACTTGTCAATCTGTTTGGAGGGCTCTGGTGGAGAATCTTTTTTAATGCAGCTAAGTGCCGAAACCGGAGCACAAGTTCGACGGTTGGCGTAGCCGATTGGCGAAGAGTTGTTGTAAAGGTATATTGTTATTAATCTTTTCCCCAGAACTTATCTGCTTCTTTTTCCATCTTCTCAAGCCTATCGTAGTAATCCGGGAATTCATTTAGATGTGCCAAAGCAATTTTGCCAGTCACCAAAGAGTCATCGTTAGTTACATTCGTAAGTGAATTTTCAGATCCATGTTCAAGTTCAACATTCATCCCTCTTCTAAATTGGTCCACATCAAATTTATCCCATTTAATACCTAACTTTTCTCCTATTTCTTTTGCTTCCTCTTTACTAAACAGTTTCTTAGATTCCATTTTAACAACCTCCTTTGGGACCCTGGCACTTATTTAAAAATTCTCTAGTGGCATCCCGGGGGAAAGATTAAGCTAAATCTCAGCTCTTGTTAATCTGTTTAGAGACTATGTCCGTGGGCATCCGTGGCTAATAGGGTGGGTTAGTGGTGATATCACGAATGTCCCCCTGTATGGCTCAGTTTCTTAGCCAGACGAGCTACTCTTTTCCCCAGAGCAATACACTGTCTT
>Ga0209986_10004490_pt1 | contig 11799 bp, 12 predicted proteins | sample BlataG_FD_183168 | JGI IMG/M metagenome (GOLD analysis project Ga0209986, IMG submission 183168) | Deep subsurface microbial communities from Black Sea to uncover new lineages of life (NeLLi) - Black_00105 metaG (SPAdes) (version 2) | ecosystem: Environmental > Aquatic > Marine > Oceanic >...
CGGACGTTTGGGTCTGGGCTGTTCAGTTGAAGGCCCGGTGGACAGGCGAAATTGGGTTTCAGACCGGGAATAGGAGTGAACAGGGCATGCAAGCCGGTTATGTCTATGCCGGCCTCTTCGGCGGATTTCTTGATCCTCTTCCTGTCTTCCAGAGGAACATCCGCAACCGAATTGCAGAAGGAGTAAGGGGCAAGTTCCACAGCATGATAGCCAAGTCCTGCTGCGTAGCTGAATATCTCCTTCAATTCCCACCCAGGAAATGTATCGCTGCAAATGCTATATTTCATTACCTACCTCCTTTGTGCACAAGGGCTCTCTGCTCGAGATTCTACCACCTTTGTCTGACCAAACAGAAGTCCCAATGTCTAGCCGGTATCGAAAGGACGACTCCGCTTTGCCAGCGCCCCTGCCATCTTACAGAAAGGTGTGCTGCTGCTTCGAGAGAGTGCTCAGGGTGATGAATCACGAGAAGGGCTATCAGACACAGAGATAGCGACGGGCCCGCAGGACACCTTGTGTCATTTGGAGTTAGTTTGGTGTGGTGGGGAAGGGGGGACTCGAACCCCCACGCCTTTCAGCACATGATCCTAAGTCATGCTCGTCTGCCAATTCCGACACTTCCCCCTGTAGAAGACCGCCCAGCATTCGGTGCCAAAGGGTTGAAATTGCTTTATCTTAGAATTGCTGGACTCATTCGTCGCTAGTGGAAGGCAAGAACTGCCGCCGCACACCACAAGATTGTACCACAGCCGTCTGAAGGAGTTCATAGGCTATCGGGCTACTGCGCTCCCTAGGGGACGCGACAGTTGTTGGGCAATCACAGTATAGGCGCATGCTGGCAATTATTGAGTGGCGAGATCTCAGGAGAGGCTGGAAAAACGGCAACAGTTGGCGTGGACACTCGGGCTCAGGTACTGAGAGTTGTTTGACCAATCGTTTCTGGTGGAGCAGCGATTGCCAGAGGGACAAAGATCTCCCCAAGTGACCTCACCTGTTTCTTGACGGACTGCTCAGCTCCTTTTCCGCAGTGACCGATTTGACGTCGGGGCTCTTATCCCCCGACACTTCTCGATCTCCACCTACTCAGCAACCGACCATGTAACTGTCAGGTATAGGCTTGGCCACTTGGGGCAGTAGTTAGTGTAGCATGCGGTCAGAGCAGTTGTCAAATTCTCAGTCTAGAGCTCCGATGTGTCACACGAAGTTCGCTGGCTCGGTCAGACATGTTGTCGCTTAGCGCTTCGTCTGAGAGAGGTAGCTACAACTCGGCAGCTCTTCGACTGGCAATCACCATCCTTTTCATCTTCTCAAGAGCGATGTCTCTGGGAAGAAGCCTCAGGCCGCAGTCAGGATGGATGGCGATTCTCTCCTTTGGCACCTTCTGGATGGCTTTCTTGACAAGGTCTTCGATCTTCTGGGTGTCTTCGACCTGGGTGCTCTGGGTATCAATACACCCCAGGCCGAGCATTCTCTCCGAGGCCGACAGCTCTTCGAAGTCTAGTAGGGCGATATTGTCATCCCCCATAAATGCATGGGAAAGCATTGTAATTCCCTCCCACCGTAGAAGGTCCTTGAATATCTGCACAACCCTTCCACAGACATGGAGCGCCACCGGGATGCCGAGGTTAGACGCTATGGTTTCCACTGCCTTCCGAGCGATGTGCATCGGAGCTCCCACTGAAAGGAAGGGTTCGTCAATCTGTATCCATTCCGCACCATTCTGCTCGAGGGCCCGAGCGATGCCAAGAAGTGCTGTGGCTGTGTCTAGATAGACCCTTTCGTCTCTGTGTCCCTTGTAGTAGCCCTTGATCCTAGAGGAGAATACCAATGTAACCGGCCCTGTAATAATCCCTTTGACACGCGGGGCGATTCCTCGGGCAATCTGCAGGTCCTGCACAAAAGTTTCAGGGTCTCCCTGGCCTATCCTGCCGTCGACGTGGCTCTTGCCATCATACGAGTACCCCTCTATGGCGGTGGCGAAATACTCCACCATATCGTATCTTGTCTGGCCATCCGAGACTATGTCGATACCGGCATCTACCTGGTCTCTCACCGACCTAGTTATGGCCTCTTTCCCCAGTTCGGCGTAGCTTAGAGGGTAACTGCCTATAACTGTGGTGAGCATCCTACGACTTACGCCTGAGCGGTCTTCTTGCGCTCTTCAATAGCATCCCACAGCACCTCAGCCGCTTTCCGCGCCACATTTCCGGCTAGGTCTGAACAGACATCGTAGAGGCCAGCTTTGAGAGCCTCTTCTTTCTGCCACGGCACCTTGGTGTCCCAATATACACCTAAGGTTTTGGCACGGACCTCTCTGCACTTCACCCCACCGTATTCCTTTTCGAACCACTTGTACAGCTTGCCCACCGGGAGCATGGAATCCATCAGTCTCTCGAGGACTGCTATTTCATCGCGGCTCCTGCCATATATCTGACCCAACACCAGGCTTGCTCCTAGTAGAGCGCCACAGGTGTCATGCATCTGGCCGACTCCGCCGGAAACACCGCTGGCAGCCTTGAACACACCGTCGTCTCTGAGGTCAAATACATCCTGGAGAGCCAGAATGACGCACTGGCTGCACCCATGGTGGACATACTCGCACTCGTGGGCCAATTCGTAGGCTTGCTGCATTGCCTCTTCTTTGTTCTTGGCTGACACTGGTCTTCCTCCTTGACGTTAGTTGTAGCCTGGCACTATAGCACTGCTATCGGAATAGCGCAATCAATGGATTCTGGGCACGATGCTGAGATACATTGGAGAAGCCTGTCCCATCCTATCGAACCCCGGTAGACTCAGCAGGGAACACAGGGCGTTCACGTATACTGTCTATACCAGTTCTGTGTATGCCCCTCGTTTTCGAAGTTCGTGAAACGGTTGGTCGGTGCGCTGGCGATTGTATCGTCTGGTCCCAAGAAGAGTACTTTGGGCGCTCCATCCTTATCGACAAAAATGTCCAGTATATCTACCTCTTCTTCCTCTCCGTTATCTGAATGAAAAACGGCTTTCACTGTCTTCTTCCTGATCCAGTCCTTTCTCTAGCAGTGGCTGGGCACGGCCCCTGGGACGAGCGATGCGCCCTGTCCGAATGGCAAATGGCAACTCTTTCCGTCGTCACAGGATCGTCCCAACAGTAGCTAGAATCGGGAATAGACTTCTGCGAAGTCTATTCCCGCAACAGCCTTTCGCCCATATCGCCTCTTGATATCTCCTTCAGCTTGCCTGAGTTCCTTACAGACAATACCGTTTTCCTTTGCCAGATAGGCTTCGAGAAATGCGGCAAGGTCATCTATTGCCTTGACCAGCTCCCCGTCTCTCGGATTGAAATCATCTCTGTTGAACCTATGGCTGATCTCGTCAGAGGTTATGTGCTGCGCCCGACCATCTACGGTCACTACGCTTTTGAATTCGTTTTCGGTGAACATCCTCATTTCTGGATACCAGTCCTTGGGGACAAGAGGATATACCTTTTCCTCCATTTGCTCCTTCTCGTATCTCTTTATCAGATTGCTCAATCCCCTTATGGAGTGTTTCACGGGGGATATAATGTCCCTGGTGAGTACTTCCGGCAGGTCATGGAACAACCCTGTGAAGTAATTATTTACACGCCTTCTTTCGCAGGCCGCTACCTGCAGTGAGAACAGATATGACAACATGGCCACAATCAACATATGGCCGAGGACGGACGTCTTGGGGACTCTATGCACGTGACTCCATCTTAGCTGGAACCTGAGTACCCCGCAGAGGTCAATGAAACTCCTCAGATTGGAATGCAAGGCCAACTCCCTTATTCCTTGCACGTCACAGTATTTCCCTTGTTCCGCCTGGAGGGTCGTGCCTATTTTCGCTATTTCATAGCCCCCGGGATTGGCGCGTTCAATGATATCGAACTCCCATTTGGTGGCATAGAAGTGGGCTGCACTCAAGATCCGCTTATTCACAGTATTGCCGTTGCTCAGGAAATGGTTCTTGAATCTAGTGCAGAAGTCGCTCCCAAGGGGAGCTATGATGTCATCCAATTGCCTATACACCCAGTCGTTCAATTGCCTGTACTTGGCTTTATCCTCCTTTATCTTGTAGAACACTTGTGGCTTCAAGTCAGTGATGACAAGGCGTTGCAGGAACTCGAACAGGCCACCTTCGATAATGTCTATCCATCTGAAGTCTTTGTTGTCCTCTTCGAACTTCCCGAGCATGTACGCAATTATCATCTTGTGAGCTTGCTTATCAAGCTCAGTGAGCTCGACGGGGCGTATCTGGTCGTTCCACCTTTGCATGTAGGCAGCGCCATAGATCCGCGTCAGGAGTTCCTTGCTAATCAGCACCTTCATTACTGCATTATACATAATTGGATGGCTGAAAGGGCATGGAGAGCCACCAGGTTAGCCGCGGTAAGATGAAGATGTTCGCGCTGTATGCTAGAATCTCCCGTTCAGCAGCGCGTCGCACATCGTAAGTTCGAAGGTGGATTGGCACAGGAGATCTTTTCTACGTCAGTCTGCCTTGTTGCTTGACCTTATGTCGACGAAGGAGGAACAGTCATGTGGATCAAGCAATCCGGAAAGGTCACCGAGAGGATTGATTTCCTGGGAACGTATGACATGTGTCTGTATTTGCTGAAAGGCAGGGAGGCTATGATCATAGGCGGCGGAATGAGCTATGTAGGCCCATATCTGGAGAAGCAGCTATCGGCAGTGCAGTTCGACACCGCAAAGATCAGGTATCTGGTCATCCCTCATTCTCACTTTGACCACTGTGGGGCTGTGCCTTATCTAAAGCGGAAATTACCCCAACTGGAGATAGTCGCCTCAGCATATTCCAAAGAGGTGTTCTCCAAGGGGAAGGTGGTCGACTTCATAGCTGGTGTGAATAGGCAGATGATTGAGAAATACAACCTCCAGCATGAATACGAGGAACTGGACTTACGGTTTGATGGCATTCAGATTGACCGGGTTGTGGGCGATCACGACATCATAGACCTCGGCGATGGGGTTGAGGCTCATTTCATAGAGGTGCCTGGGCACAGCAGATGCTGCATTGGGACATATGTACCCTGCCTGGAGGCTATGTTTCCTACAGATGCCGCTCCGTTTCCTATGGATGATGAGTGGGGGCTCTCTTCCCCTTCAGCCCAATATGACTTCTCTTCATATGAGGAGTCGCTGAAGAAGCTGGCTGCCCACAACGTCGGGCTGTGTGCCTTTGATCATCATGGGGTTCTAGTGGGTGATGAGGCGGAGAGCGTTCTTCAACGGGGGTTGGAGGAGGTCCACAAGCTCAAGACCTACATTGTCCAGCAGTATGAAGTCAGTCGCGATCCGGACAAGATAGCGGAGCAACTCGCTTCACAAATACTGGAGAGGAGCCAGCTTCAGTACATGAGCCCCGAACTCATGACCAGCATTACCAGAGCTATGATCGGCAGCATAGTGCGGCAGACGCCCTCTTGATTGAGGAATCTCCGCTGGCTTCGCACTCCTCCGCCACCCTAACCTTACAAGCAACTTCGTAGCCTATGCGGGAGTTCAACTGTTGCCGAAGCAAAGCTGGTGAGCCGCTGGTTGCGTGCTTCCTGTGTGTTCGTTTACCATTTTGGGGCTGGCTTTTCAGCCAGCCCCATTGACTCTTGCTACAACCCAGCTACCGCTAAGTCGCCATCCTGTTCTTGCTGTAGCACTCGCTACAATAGACGGGCCTGCCCTCGCGAGGCTCGAAAGGTACCTCACATTCCTTGCCACACTGAGCACAGACAGCCGGATACATCTGGCGCCTCGCTCTATAGCCACCAACACTATCACGTTGGGATCTCCTTGCCTCACGGCAAGAAGGACAACGTTTGGGGTCGTTAGCATATCCCTTGGAAGCGTAGAACTCCTGCTCTTCAGCAGTAAAGGTGAATGTGGCACTACAGTCGGAACACTGTAGCGTCCTATCCGTGAAACCCATTGGATGACCTCCTTTCTTGAATCTCAGTAATACCTATCTAGATTTTCGGTCATCCAACCAACGTCTGCAAAAAAAACCCAGAAGAGCTTCCACAGGGGTGCGATAACCTATACCTATCATCGACCTCGTCAAGCATAATAGACCCTCTAGGGAGTTGTCAAGCGGTTTATGCTACGCAGGAGATAGGGGGCTACACATGAAACTCAACTACATCCCTGTCTTGCAGTACATGTGACTTGCTCACACTCTGCCCGTTATACTTGCCCGATCCCCATAGCAGCGCATATTTGAGCTCCTTCTTGAAGTCCTTGTGGATGGCTGCGGCGGCATCTCCTATGGTACTTCCCCTCTTCAGAATCACGGGTTGGCTCAGGTCGGCCTTCGTTCCTGGAGCCTTGGTGTAGACCCGTAATATGTCGAGAGCTTCGAAAATGGCTCTCTTGAGTTCTTCGAGGCCGCTTTTCTCCTTGGCAGAAATGGAGACAATGCGGAATAGGTTGGCGTACTGCTTCGTAAGTTGCCGCAGGTTGTGATTGGCATTTCCCGAGTCACTCTTGTTGCCAATAATCAGCATTTCTCTGTAATAGCTTTCTGTAGCTGATTCGCGGGCCCCGCGCACTGACGGCTCTATCCTCGCCTCTGCGAGTGCCTCAAGGGTGGTTCCCACCTGGATTGTTGGTCCAGTAGCCAGGTCCACCACAATGGCAATCAGGTCAGCACCTCTGAGCGAATTGCCCAGCAACATCCGCACATTTCTGTGCCCTATAGGTGGCGTGTCCACTAGCTGGATGTGGATATCCTCGAATTTCATCATCCCCGGTATGGGGGTCTTGGTGGTAAACTGGTATGGAGCTATCTCGGGAGAAGCCTCAGTAACCGCAGCCAATAGCTGTGATTTGCCCGCATTGGCCGGACCTACGAGCATTACTTGTCCAGCACCTTCCCTTCTTATGCTGAAGCCAGCCCTTCGAGCTGTGGCGTATTTTCTCTCTGCTTCCTCGGATAGCTTGGCAATCTTCCGTCTCAGTCCCCCGTGGAGTCTGTCGGTGCCCTTGTGCTTGGGCATTATGGCCAGCATGGCCTGCAAAGCCTCGATCTTCTCCTCAGGGTCTTTGGCTGTGCGAAGGCGTCTCTCAGCTTCGAAGTATTGAGGCGGCAGATTTGCTGGCATGCTCTACTTGATGTTGATTTGAACGACTATGTCGCCCTGACGACCATCCGTTACCTGGCAGGCATTCTTTAATCTGACCAAGCTACCCCTATTGACCCCAGCGGGGATCTTCACTTCAAGTCTCCTTCCGTTTCTGGTCAGCCGCTTCTTTGTGCCCTTCGCAGCTTCGTCTGCGGTGATGAACAGCTCATAACGGACATCCCTGGACCTCTGCACCCTGCCGAATAGGTCATCTAGACTGATCCTCCCTCCAGCCTGGCCTCCAAACCTTATTTCTCCTGGTCGGCCAAAATTCCTGAAGGAGAAAGAATATCCTCTACCCTTGAGGGCATCCCCGAAGATATTGTCCAGGAAATCAAAGCCGAGGCCTGACCCACCAAAATCGCCCATCAGATCCTCGAAAGTGCTCCTGGTGGCATTGCTGGAGAAGATGTCGGCTATGTTCCCGACCGTGCCGAACCGGTCGTACTGCCTCTTTTTTTCCGGGTCGCCAAGAACCCCATAGGCCTCGTTTATCTCTTTGAATTTCTCGTTGGCCCACTTCTGCTTATCAGGATTGCGGTCAGGATGGTATTTCATAGCCAGCTTCCTGTAGGCTTTCTTAATCCTGTCGTCGCTGGCGTCTTTGGGGACTCCTAGTATACGGTAGTAATCCTTAGCCATGTCTACTATTTTAGCACCATGTGTCACTTGCCAGAATGTCAGGAGTCCGGGAGCACCTATTTGTGAAGCAAACTTGCTATAATGGGTTGCTAGCATTGTGACTGTCAGCGCAGGTTTCTGTGGCAGAGCTCGGATTGCAGTCCGCCCCGGCTATGTTCGATTTCAATACCACACCTCCCAGCTGAACAGTCTGATAGCCGCACAGCCGAGACCCTAGAGGACTAGGCGGCCATGCCGTGCTTGGTGGAAGACACCGTACAGGACAATGGGAGATAAGAGTGCTCGAGCTAGATTCGTACGAGCTGGCATCCTAGCTACTGGTATTCCTGTACTTGTCAGCTTGTTCTTCTTATTGAAGAACAAGTATGCCTTGTTTGCCCTTTTCTTATACACGATCTCTGCAAACTCTTTCATACCATTCCCACATGAGCCGGCAGTGCTCTATTATGGCGCCATGTATGCTCCGCTGACTGTGGCGGTCATATGTGGCGTGGCAACATGCATCAGCGCTTTGATAGATTACTCGGTCCTGGGAACAGCTTTCACGCACAGGAAGGCCATGGAATTCAAAGAGGAGAGCAGACTGTACAAAATCGCGGAGCGCTACTTCAATCAGACTCCTTTCTGGACAATGGTATTTGCGGGCTTCAGCCCAGTCCCATTCTATCCTTTCAGAGTCATGGGGATTGCCTCGGGATACACCCGGTGGAAATATGTTCTGTCAACCTTTATCGGCAGGACCCCACGCTACTACATACTTGCCTGGGTGGGGAACGAATACTCTATCCCTGTGGAATATGTTATCCTGCTTTTCGTGATCATGGTGCTCCCACCTATCATAAGGCTTGTGCACAGGAGGTTTGCCGCAAATGGGTCACAGTAGGTGCGTGATCTTCCTGTTTGACGGTGCAAGATTCGACGTCTTTGCTGATCTGTTGAGAGCAGACAAGCTTCCTAACATCAAGAGGCACGTGTTGGCAGACGGGACCTTCCTGAAGGCATATTCGAGCCTGCCGACAACAACAGGTCCTGCGCATATACCATTTCTCTACGGAGTCTATCCCGGCAAGGCAGGTATACCTGGGATAAGGTGGTTTGACAAGACAAAGGCGAAGAGGATGTTCACCACGAACTCCAGCATCAGATCATATGTCGGCACGGGCTGCTTCTCTATGGGGACTGATATTGGAGAGAGCTATGTTCCGTTGTACGATTACTTCTCGAGGCCAACGAACATATTCGGCCACCTGGATAGAAACCACAACGTCAAGATGGAGTCCAATAGACTCCAGAAGATCTGGTACTACCTTCATGCACATCACACAAATGAATGGGAGGTAGTAGACTACATCGCTGCACAATCGGCAAGGAGCTGTGTCGAAAAGGGGGTTGATTTCGTTTTCTCCCTATTCCCCGGGATAGATGAAATAACACACCTCTGCCATCCAACTCATGAGAGGGTTCTAAGCCAATACTGCAGGCTCGATGGGCTTGTAGGAGAGGTCTTCCATGGTCTTTCGAACGAAGAGGTGGGACAAATACTGTTCTTTATAGTCAGTGACCATGGCCTCACCAGTACTCATACCCACATTCCATTGGTTGGTCTGTCTGAAGAGGCAGGGTATAGTCCAATATACTATCCCCGGATACGAAGGCGGCACTACGACATGGCAATCCTCGAAAGCGGCAATGCATTCGCTTCTATATACTTCATGGAGCCAATAGAAGACAGACCAGCCTTGTATAAGGAGCTTGGTAGAGTCGACAAGAACCGGAGATTCATAGCCCGGTTATTGCATCACGAAGGGATCGATTTCGTGGCTTACAGAGTAGATGACTCAGTGCTGGGTGTCGGCAACCGATACGGGGAACTGGTCATGGATTTCAACGAGTCGGGATACGTGAGACTGGCGGCAAGCGGCGAAAACCCCCTACAGTTTGGACTCGATGAATGCAGAGTCGCTGTGAATGAGACAATCAACTTGACGAAGAATACCAATTACCCAGATTCCGTAGTTCAGATAAGACAGCTATTTGCCTCGAATCGTACGGGTGACTTGGTTGTATTCCCGAAGGATGGATTTGACCTAAGAGCGAAGTATGAATGGCCCGAGCACAAGAGCTCGCATGGATCCTTACTGAAAGCAAACATGGAGGTGCCTATCTGCACCAATCTAAAGCTGAAGTCCACGTGGTGCAGAACGGTGGATGTCTTCCCGACGATACTTGAGGACCTAGGCTATATTGTGCCTGACAACATAGACGGGCAAGTCATACAATAGGCGCGATAGGCCAACATAGGAAGGGCAGGTTGTGCCAACACAATGAAGATCCGGGTCATTTGTGACAACGAGGTGAAGGACGCAGGACTGCAGCCAAATTGGGGTTTTGCTGCTCTCATTGAGAGCAATACAGGCACGCCAATCCTCTTCGACACGGGTGCCGACGGTCCAACGCTACTACACAACAGCCACAGCTTGGGCATCGACCTCAGTGGCGTGGGGGCAATTGTGATTTCTCATGCTCACTGGGATCATACCGGGGGGCTTTCTGCTGTACTCAGGATGAACAGGAGCGCTGAGCTCTACCTTCCGGGGCCCCAGTTGAACTCCTTTGCAGGCAGGAAGGTGACAGTGGTCGGGAATGATAGCATGCAGATTCGTGAGGATGTGTTCTCGACAGGCGTGCTCGAAGGCATAGAGCAATCCCTGGTGCTGAACACGGAGAAAGGGATGTTTGTGGTGACCGGCTGTGCTCACCCCGAGATGAAAGGCATACTGGATAGAGCGTCGAAACTCGGCAGGGTGTGCGGAATCGCTGGCGGGTTTCATGGATTTCAGGATTTCAAGGCTTTTGAGGGTCTATCCCTCATCTACCCGTGCCACTGCACACAACACAAGCGAGAGATACTAGAGCTCTTTGAAGGGAAGGCATTCGAATGCGGAGCCGGGCTTCTGATTGAACTATGATGGCCTGTGCCTCTCACCGAACAGCCGTGTTCCTATCCTGACCATGGTTGCTCCTTCCTGAAGGGCAATCCTGTAGGAATTCGTCATGCCCATGGAAAGATAGGTCATCTCCACGTTAGGCAAAGCAAGTTCTTTGCTCCTTTCGAATATCCTTCTGGTCTCGACGAAGTAAGGTCTTGAGGCTTCGGGGTCGCCAAATCTGGGCCCCATAGTCATCAGGCCTACCACCCTGAGGTTTCCCAGCGACGATAGATCCCTGATCAGCCGTTCAGCATTCTCCGGGAGCACCCCGGATTTCTGTGCCTCCCTGCCACTGTTCACCTCAACAAGTACCGGCATGACTTTGCTGACCTGCATACATCTCTTGTCAAGCTCTCTGGCTATTTCCCAGGAGTCGACTGTCTCTATCATGTCGAATATCTCCACCAGCCTTCTCCTAACGTTGTGTTTCTGGAGGGTTCCGATGAAATGCCACCTTGCTTTCCTGCCCAGCACCTCATATGCCTGCACTGCCTCCTGAACATAGTTTTCGCCGATGATTTGCACGCCAGCATCGATTGCCTCCAGGATCTCCTCAGCTGTCCTCGCCTTCGCAGCAGCCACCAACTCGACGCCGTCGGGAAGCTCAGCAAGGATTTGCCTGACATTCTCTCTAATCGTCCCGGCCATCAGGCACGCGTCTCCAGGAGCCGCATCCTGCGCAGTATGTTCTGAAGTTCAGCCCTTCCTGCACTGTCCAATGGCCTGATAGGCTCCCTCGGCGGACCGACTGCCATTCCCATCAACTGGAGGGCATCCTTTATCACTGCGGGGAAGCTGCCAAGACTGAAGGCCTGTCTCAACGGAGCCAAGTCAGCCTGAGCGTTCCTGGCCTGTTTGAAATCTCCCCGGATATAGGCTTCGTAGATCTCGACGACGAGCCTAGGCGCTACGTTTGCCGTAGCCGCGATCGCTCCCCGTGCTCCATACATAAGCGCTCCGTAGATAAGAGTATCACGGCCCATCAGAACTGAGAAACCTGAGTCAGCGTTGCGGATGTACTCAGCGGTCAGG
>Ga0209986_10004491_pt1 | contig 11798 bp, 8 predicted proteins | sample BlataG_FD_183168 | JGI IMG/M metagenome (GOLD analysis project Ga0209986, IMG submission 183168) | Deep subsurface microbial communities from Black Sea to uncover new lineages of life (NeLLi) - Black_00105 metaG (SPAdes) (version 2) | ecosystem: Environmental > Aquatic > Marine > Oceanic >...
CTGGCTTTTATCTCACGGCATTAAAATTGTTTGTATTTTGATAGCCGCCCATTTAATTAATAGAATTGGAAAAAAATTCATTGAGAAAACAATTAGAAAAGGGGTGAAAGATACTACCGGTGAAGCTACCGAAAAAAGACAAAAAACTTTAATTCGAATTTTTAACGGAGCTTTAAATGTTATCGTTTGGTTAGTGGCCATAATGATGATTTTGCCTGAATTTGGAATAAATGTTGGGCCAATCTTGGCCGGGGCGGGGATTTTGGGCGTGGCTTTAGGATTTGGCGCCCAATATATGATTCGAGATTTTTTAGCCGGACTTTTTATAATTTTGGAAAACCAATATCGAGTAGGAGATGTAGTCTGTTTAGATAACACCTGCGGCGGAGTAGAAGACGTTACTTTAAGAAAAACAGTTTTAAGAGATTTGGACGGGAAAGTTTATCATATTCCCAATGGTTCTTTTAAAATGGCAGCTAATTTAACCAAAGATTTTTCCCGGGCTCATATGAATGTCTCCGTAGCTTACAAAGAAGACATAGATGAAGTAATGCGATTAATAAATAAAGTAGGACAGGAAATGGCAACTGAAGATCCCTGGAAAGAATATATTAGAAAACCCATTCAAGTGGCCGGGCCAGGACCTGATAAGTTTGGCGATTCGGGAATAGAAATAAAAGTTCTGGGAGAAACCAAACCTCTTAAACAATGGGATACTCTGAAAGAGTTTAGGAGAAGATTAAAAATCGCTTTTGATAAAGAGGGGATAGAAATCCCTTTTCCTCAAATGTCAATCTGGCCAAGAGGAAAATGGGAGAAATAATTAATGTTGAACCCAATTGACGAGATTAAAAATCGGTTAGATATTGTCGAAGTTATTGGGAGCTACCTTAAATTAAAAAAAGCGGGAGCAAATTGGAGAGCTCTTTGTCCTTTTCACTCTGAAAAAACTCCTTCTTTTTTTGTTTCACCAGCCAGGCAAATCTGGCACTGTTTCGGGTGCCAAAAAGGAGGCTCAATTTTTAATTTTATTATGGAAATGGAGGGGGTGGAATTTGGTGATGCCCTGCGGATTTTGGCTCAAAAAACTGGGGTTCAATTAAAAAGACAACCTCCGGAGCTGAGAACCGAGAGGCAAAGACTTTATGAGATTTGTGAGCTGGCTACTCAATTTTTTGAAAAACAGATTGAGTCAAAAACTGGTGAAGCCGTTAAGGAATATCTCCTGGGAAGAGGAATCAATAAAGAAAGCCTGAAAAAATGGCGGATTGGTTATTCCCCTGATACATGGGGAGGTCTTTCTGATTTTTTAATTTCAAAAGGATACAAAAAAGAAGAAGTGGAAAAAGCTGGCTTAGTGATAAAATCGGAAACTGGTGATAATTTCTACGATCGTTTTCGGGGAAGAATAATTTTCCCAATTTTTGATTTAAATTCCCAGGTGGTTGGTTTTAGTGGGAGGATTTTTAAATCTGAGGACACAGCAAAATATGTCAATACTCCCAGTACTCTTTTGTATGATAAAAGCCGGATTTTATATGGTCTAGATAAAGCAAAAGTAGAAATTAGAAAAAAAGATTTTTGTATTTTAGTTGAAGGAAATACTGATGTAATTATGGCCCATCAGGCAGATTCTGGAAATGCGGTAGCTACCTCAGGGACTGCCTTAACAACTTCGCAATTAAAAATTTTGAAGCGTTATTCAGACAATTTATTTATTGCTTTTGATATGGATATTGCCGGGGAAACAGCCACTAAAAGAGGAATTGATTTAGCTCAAATTCAGGGATTTAATCTAAAAGTAGTTCGTCTTCCCTCTGGCAAAGATCCGGCTGAAATTATTTCTAAAAATAAAAAAGAATGGGAACGCTCATTAAAAGCGGCAAAGTCAATCCTCGATTTTTATTTTAAAACCGCTTTTTCTAACCAGGATGTTAAGACGGCTGAGGGGAAAAAAGAAATTTCAAAAATCTTATTACCGGTAATAAGAAGAATCCCAAACAAAATAGTTCAAGCTCATTGGATTCAGGAGCTGGCCAAAAAATTAGAAGTAAAAGAAGAAAGTGTCGAAGAAGAGTTAAAGAAAGTAAAACTTGAAACTTTTGACCTGGCAGTCGAGCTTTCTCAACCTCAGGCACCTTTGCCGAAAACTCGAAGAGAGATGCTAGAAGAACGACTTATTACCTTGATTTTAAAATCGCCTCAAAATCTAAATCTGATTGAAAAAAATAGATTGGCTAATTTTTCACCTCAAGTTCAAGAAATCTTAATTAAATTAGGAAAAAAGCAGACTCCTGATTCTGAGTTTTTTAATTACCTTTCTCTAAAAGCTGAAGTCGAAAATGAGGAAGAAAAAGAGATAGTTCCCGAGATAAAATATTGCTTAGAAGAACTTCAGAGTTTGGAAATTAAAAACAAATTAAATCAGATTTCTAAAGAAATTAAAAAAGCAGAGGAAGAAAAGGATTTGAAAAAAATTGAAAAATTAACTCAAGAATTTAACCAATTAGCCAAAGAAATTAAATGAAAAAAATAAAAAAGAAAATTAAAAAAAGAACTGGAAAGAAAGTTATAAAAAGAAGAAAAAAATTTCAGAAAAGGAAAAAGACTTTTAAAATTCCTCGTGGTCGTCCCAAAAAAGTTTTTCTACCAGAAAAATTTCAGCAATTGGTCAAGAAAGGAAAACAGCGAGGTTTTATTACTCCCGCCGAAATTTTATCTTTTTTCCCGGAAATAGAAAGAGATATTAAAGGCTTGGAGAGACTGTATGAAGATTTGGAAAAAGAAGGAATTGAGGTAAAAGAAGCCAAAGAGTTTTTGGAGGTAAAAGAAAAAAAAGCGGCAAAAATACTCTCGGTAGCAAAAATCGATCCCATCCAGATGTATTTGAAAGAAATTGGAGCCTTATCTTTTGTCACTGCCGAAGAAGAAAAGGAATTAGCTAAAAGAATTGAAAAGGGAGAGGAAGAAGCAAAAAATATATTAATGAGAGCTAATTTAAGACTAGTGGTTTCAATTGCTAAAAGATATATTGGCCGTAGTCCAAATTTAACCTTGCTTGATTTAATTCAGGAAGGGAATATTGGTCTCCGCAGAGCAGTAGAGAAATTTGATTGGAGGAGGGGTTATAAATTTTCAACCTATGCCACCTGGTGGATAAGGCAGGCCATTACCAGAGCTTTGGCTGATCAGGCGAGAACCATTAGAATCCCGGTTCATATGGTAGAAACCATTTCCAAATATACTCAAGTTAGAAGAAGGCTTTTACAAAATCTTGGTAGAGAACCCTTGCCAGAAGAAATTGCTGCTGAAATGGGGATTGAGGTGGATAAAGTTCGCCATATCATGAAAATTTCTCAGGAAACCATCTCTTTGGAAACGCCGGTAGGGGAGAATGAAGACGATAGCGTGCTTGCTGAATTCATTGAGGATGAAAAAGCGCCCCCTCCTTCTTTAGGGGCAGCTAGAACTTTGCTTAGATCAAGGTTAAAAGAAATTTTGGTTGATTTAACTCCTCGAGAACAAAAAATTTTGGCAATGAGATTTGGCTTGGAAGATGAGATTACCCACACTTTGGAAGAAGTGGGGCAGGTGTTTGGCGTAACCCGAGAGAGGATTCGCCAAATTGAAGCCAAATCCCTCGAAAGAATAAGAGAACACAGGGGATTAAAAAAGTTAGGCGGTTATTGAAGCAGTAGTTAGCTGACTTGACATCCTAGGTTCGATTTGAAAGAATTAAATAATGGGATACGCAGGCAAATTAGAATTGAAATTAAAAGCTCGCGAGTTACGAAAGAAAGGGCTTTCAATAAAAGAAATTCAGAAGAGATTAAAAGTTTCTAGATCTTCAGTAAGTCTATGGGTTCGCGACATTCGATTAAATAAAAAGCAACTTGAAAAGTTATACCTTAATAAAAAAACTGGTGCTCTCAAAGGAAGCATTATCGCGGCAAGAAATAAAATTAAAGAACGAGAGGAATTGACACAACGATTAATGAAAGAAGGAGCAAAAGAAATAGGATGTTTATCAAAACGGGATAGATTTATAGCTGGAATTATGCTATATGGAGGAGAGGGAAGCAAAACAGATGGAGATGTGTCTTTTGCTAATTCTGACCCGAGATTTATTAACCTTATGATGCGTTGGTTTCGAGAATTTTGCGAAGTCCCTGAGGATAAATTTCGAGCTCATCTTTATTTACACAAAGAGTTGGACGAGGAAAAGGCAAAAAGATTTTGGTCAAAATTAACAAAGATACCCGAAAATCAATTTTATAAAACTTATATTGCTGTTAATAGAAAAAATCGAATACATAAAAATATTCATTCCCGAGGTGTTTTAAAGATACGATTTAGCAATCGGGAAGCTCATCGCAAAATAATAGGTTGGATTAAGGGAGCAATTGATAATTCATAAATTTTTCGCTGTTGAACTCCGGGGTAGCTCAATTGGTAGAGCGGATCCCTGTTAAGGATATGGTTACAGGTTCGAGTCCTGTCCCCGGAGCTCAGCAGCGAAAGCAGGGTCAAAAGCCCTGTTTTTTGCTGATTTAAGCTCAAACAAAAAACCCATCACTGGGCGATTTTTATTTAAAATCAGCTTGTTTTTCAAGCAAGAAAGTGATAGTTTGAAGCTGAATAAAGAAATAATCTATTAAAATTGATTCATTATTATCTAGCTTTTTATGAACTTATTTAAAAAAATTCGTTTAAGAATACTTACTTTTTTCTTGACTCCTCTCTTTCGTATATTTTATCGTAAATTGCGAAAAGATATTAATTTCCAAACTATTTCCCAAAAACAAATAACAAATCCAGATTATAAAATAGATGACTTTAAGGATATTCTTTTCAATGTTGACAGTCAAAAGAGAGAAACTTTTGCTATATTAAAATTATTAAGAACCTTCCATGTAGCTTTCCTTTGTAATGATACATATTCTTGGGTAGCAATTAATATCCCCCTAGATTTGTGTGGCGAAAAAATTGAAGGCGATGTAGATATTTTGATAGCTATGGTTGTTTTTCCGCCAAACAAAGGAAACGAAATAAAGAAAATTTATAGAGCCTTTGAAGTAAAAGTAAGCAAAATAGATAAATATGGTGTTGGCAAATCTTTGAAGCTTGGAAAATTTGATAAAACAAGAAAGCAATTAGATAAACTTATTAAAGTTGGTTTCCAACAAACATTCTTATTGGAAATATTTCTATTGGAAGCTGATTATCATAGAAAATTTATGGAACTACCTAGTGTCTTAGTATCTAATATTAACAAGAAGGTTAAAGAAATAAGTAGGGATGATTTTGGATATGTATGTATTTTTTTAGAACAAGAACGAGGTTTTAACGAAGAAAAAGGACTTATTTATCATACTCCAAAAAGTTTAAAAGGGGCGACAATTAAAGAGGTGAGAAACCCCACAAAGAGCATAATTAACCATATAGAAGATTTTTGCGATAAAGAGAAAAAAAGAGATGGAGGAATATTTCCTTTTGTTGCGTACTGTAAAAAATGTGAGAAATTGAATTTATTATACGCCGAGGATCTTTCTTATACATGCAAGCACTGTGGGGAAGACATATTTTAATGCTCTATTCCTTAGACTTAATTTCTTTTCAAATCTATTTTAAAAAAAACAAGGCGTAATCCTTATTTTTTGTTTTTTAGCACAGCCCAATAATTTAAAGGTAAACTTTTGCAAACAGTGAGTCCAATAGGTTCTAATGTCGTCCACAGCTCGGAGCCACAGGATACTCTTTGTGGATATCAGAAATAGCCCATTAAAATAACAAGATTTACTAGGATTTAGGTTCAAATTTTTCTGATTAAATTGGCCAACCCCAAATTTAGACTTTCTAAACGAATTTCACCCAAGGGTTCATTTTTTAAGTTAAAACTACAACTTTGTGAACCCAGGTGCAAATCGGCGTTTTTAGAAATCTGATTGTGGATGTCTTTATCTAAAGGGTTTCCTTTTTTGCTTTTATTTCTTTTTTTTCTGGTTTATATTAGGTGGTTAATAGCCCTTTTGCTTGTTTTATCATCAATTCTGGATATTGAATTGAATTTACCCATTCAAGAGTTCGAAAATCGTCCCATCTGGGGAGCAGGCTAGTGCTCGGTTCGAGCGACCGAGCCGCATCAAAATCGCCAAGATGGTGGTTTTTTGGTAGGCGCCCGAGAGTTGTTGCACCCTACTTTTCTGGTATAATCAATATAATAAAAGTCGAATTTTAGCTTAATAATTGAGTATAATTAACAAAGATTATTATGACTCAAAACCAAATAGATGCAATTAGTTGGGGAGTGGGTACTATAGGATTTATAATTTTTCTGATGGCGATATTTACAAAGATTATATCTTTTGGTTGGGGTTTAGTTATTCTGATCATTTTTGGTTCTTTGGGTACTTTTATTAAGAAATTCTTTAAGCCAAAGACTTAAAGGTAGTTAACAAATCGTTAATTGTCTAATTGGTTCTAGTACTGGAAATCTCTCCCAAAACCAAGTTTTGATTGCGTCCCACCCTCGGAGCACCGATTTTTCAAGCCCATCTCGGGCTTGATTTTCTTACTAAGATTGATAAGATGTAAAATATTACATAAAAGGAGGACGCACCTTTAAAAAGATTTATGGAATATTTAGAAAGAGATGGTAAGATATAAATAGGAAATTCAATTAAGAAAGAGGTAGAAATATGGATAAAAAAACTAGCTCAAAAATAGCTTCAGTGGTACTTTTCGTTCATGGTTTTATTGAGATAACTGGCACGGTGGGGCTGCTTGTTTTGCCTAGTGGGTTTCTTTCCATCGCAGGTTTTCAAGAAGAGCAGGGAAAAATAATTTTTATGGCAGTACTTACTGCTATTTTTGGGTTATCTAGATTAGTTGCAGGTTACGCAATATGGTCGATGAAAAAATGGGGAATTATTTTTGGCATGGTATTGAGCGTGGCAACAATGATTGGAGCATCCTCAATATATCCGTTTGGCGTTATGGATTTGTTGTTGGCAACCATAGTTTTGGTATCTTTGCTATACTTGTGGTTTGGTGGTGAGAAGTTATAAGAAACTGGTTTTTGGTAGTCTTCAGATTAAAACTCTTTCTTCAAGCCCGTCTTCGGAAGAAAAGCGGCGCTAAATCATTTTATTAAAAGCGGTGCGATAACATCAAACCGCCTTTTATTTTAGTTAAAAGTTAATAATTCCTTCATCTGCTCCAACGCAATCTCAGGATATTTATAAACTTCTTCCCATCTTAAAGTTCTAAAATCGTCCGCTAAAGCGAGCAAAAACAGCCCCTTTTATGGGGTTTTGTTTTTTGTTCTGTGGGGCGTGGTGAGAACCTTTTCCCCGGGCCTTGGGAGTGCGTAATTTCAAGCCATAACGGCTTGACTTTTCGAATTATAATTGGTATAATACAATATAGAACCACCGAGAAAAAGGAGGTGCTACCGTGACGGTAGTAGAGTGGGTTAATGTTTTTTCCTGCCACACTCTTCTGGAGGTAGACCCAAGAAAGCTAATGAAAACACTAAAGGCAGATGTGTGGAAACCCGAAAGACTCCCCCGCCTGCTTGAAAGTCTTCAGCAAGGGGGAGAAATGGATGCTCCTATCGTAGAGAGGCTTTCCCATACTGGATTTGGCTTCATGAATGGTATTCACCGCACTGCGGCAGCCATTCAATTAGGACTGCCGACTATCAAGATTGCAGTCCTTCCCGAAGAAAAAGATTCCATTGAACGCTTACTCAAAGAGGAGTATCCAGAAAGCGAGGGAGAATCTTAAATGATTCGTTTGTACCTCGCTTTTGTCATTATAAATAGGTTCTAACAGCCTCCAGTCCGCGGAGCCAATAAAAATCGCCAATCGGGCGGTTTTTTGGTAGAATGTTAAAACATGGAAGCAAAAGCACGAGTTCAGATTTTTGTAATTTTGTTAACCCTTGTAGTATTGGGTATTTTTGTCTACGAGGGCTACCAACGCTGGTTAATTCCTGAAGGAGTTGTTCTCAAGAGCACGGTTTCAGAGAAAATTATCTTAAAAGAAACGATTATTTCAGAAGGGGAAACGATTCAACAGAAAGAGGAACCAGATAAGTTTTCGTTGCCCCAAGTTTACCTTTCCTCTAATAGGCTGGAGCTGGGAGATACTCTCTTGGTTAAGGTTAAGAGTACGCCAGTTATAAATGAAGTTAGTGGAAAATTTGGATCACAAAATTTAAATTTTTTTAAGCCAATAACCGTGGAGGATTGGATTGCTATTGTGGGAATTGATGCTAGAGAAAAGCCGGGGGAATACAATTTAGTTATTAATTTTTCCGATGGCCATAAAATTGAAAAAAAGTTAAATATTATTGAAAGAAAATTTCCGATTACCAAACTTTTCCTCACAAAAGAGCTCGAAGAGAAAGGATATACCCTATCAAAAATCATAGAAAATATCACTACTAAAGAAAATCTACTCTTAAAAGAAATTCTTAGTATTTTTACTCCAAATGCATATTTTAGCAAAGTTTTTGCTAATCCTCTTGAGAAAATCAAAGTAACGGGAGCTTATGGGAATATTAGAAAAAATGAAAATTTAGCAATTCAGCATTTAGGAGTAGATCTTGAAGCAGATATTAATACCCCGGTTTATGCTATCAATGATGGGGCAGTGCGTTTTTCTGAAGAATTAAACACCTATGGCAAGACATTAATAATTGACCATGGCCTTGGAATTTACTCTCTTTATTTGCATTTAAATAAGTTTAAAGTTTTACGCGGAGAACAGGTCGAACAAGGCGATGTTATAGGATTTTCGGGAAACACCGGCTATTCAATAGCCCCTCATTTGCATTTTTCAGTGAAAGTTAATGGTTCAAGCGTAGATCCATTAAGATTTATTGAGACAATAGAAAACGAGATGGCAAAAAAATAAATTTATAGAGAGGAAGACGTTTTTGAATTGTTAACTAAAAAGCCCATCGCTGGGCAATTTTTATTTTTTCTTGAATTTTTCTAAAAACGGGGCTACCCTGAAAGTAGATAAACAATAACTTTAATCAATAAAATCCTGCCCGAGTCGTGTAATAATAAAGTAATTTTATCCATTATTATGAAGAACTTTAAAGGTCTTATTCCATTTTTTCTAATTTTATTTGCTCTTTCAATTATAGTTTGGGTTTTTACTTCACCTGTCTCAGCTAATCGAGAAAGAAGTTTTGATAAGATAGAAAAATCTATACCACAGGAAGCCTTCAGTGAACCAGCGAAACTAATAACCAGGACCGGGGAGAGAAAACTAGAGAAGTTTGGGCAAGCAGAAAAAGAAGAAAAAAATTATGTTGAAGGCGAAGTCGTGGTGAAGTATAAAAAGAACAAAATTAATTTGGAAACTCTTTCAGGAAAATTAGCCGCTGAAAGTTTTGCTCGTTCGAAATCAATAGAAAGGAAAGAAGACTTAAAGGGCCTCAATGCGTCTCTTTTTAAAATTAAGGACGGTAAAACAGTTGAAGAGAAGATAGAAGAATTAAGAGACAACCCTAATATTGAATATGCCGAGCCAAATTATAAGTATCATCTTTTTTTAACGATACCTAATGATACTTTTTTTGAGAATTTATGGGGGTTGCATAACACTGGTCAAACTATCAATGGTAAAACCGGAACTCCTGATGCGGATATTGATGCCCCCGAAGCTTGGGACTTAGAATCGGCTTCCCAAAATGATGTTACGGTGGCAATAATTGATACCGGCGTAACTTATAATCACCCAGATTTAATTGATAATCTGGTTCCAGGTCACGATTTTGTAGATAATGACGACTATCCTAATGATTATCATAGCCATGGCACTCATCTTGCCGGAATTATTGCTGGAGTATCTGATAACAGCACTGGGGTTTTGGGAATGAGTTATAAAAATAATCTAAAAGTGATGCCTATTAAAGTAGATTTATCAGAGCTTCAAATTGCCCAGGCCATACTTTATGCTGAGGCGCAGGGAGCAAAAGTTATCAATGCTAGTTGGGGTGGTCCGGATTATTCCAACCTCATACACGACGCTATTCAAAATGTTTTTAAAGGTTTATTTGTCACTGCTGCTGGAAACTATGGTGCAAACAATGATACTACGAACTATCCCCTTGCTCCTATATATCCCTGTGCTTATGATTTAGACAATATCATTTGCGTGGCAGCTACCGACCAAAATGATAATCTGACCTCCTGGTCTAATTACGGTCCCATTTCGGTTGATGTCGGTGCTCCGGGAGAAAATATTTATAGTACTTATCCTGTTAATGAAGATTTTACCAATGCCGTAAGACCCACTTTTGAAGGGACTATATTTACAAAAACAAGCGGTGGCTGGTTTACTACTATTTATCAAGATGCCGAGGCGGCTCCTTCCTATGAAAATTATGCCCACGAAATTTTAACTTTAACTTCACCAATAAATACTTCGAATTATTATCCTGACGATGTGATTTTAAAGTTTTCCCTGCTTGCTGATATTGAATACCAAGCTCAATGCTCTTACGATTATTTAGCAATAGAGGTTGATAATAATGATAATAATTGGGTGGAGATGGCTCGAGGTTGTGGATCTTTTTTCTGGGAATGGCTTTTTGGAGAACAAATTTCTATCAACTTAGGTCTCGGTTCCCCAAATATGCGGATAAGGTTTGTTTGGCACACTAATAGTTCTGTAGTAGGGGAGCAGGTTCCGGTAATTGATAATATTGTAATTCTAAGTAGTCACTCTTATGGATATTTAGCCGGAACTTCTATGAGCGCACCTCATGTGGCAGGTTTAGCTGGCATGCTTTTCAGTTACCACCCCGGTCTTACTGTGGCTGAGGTTAAAGAAATAATTTTGAATACCGGAGACTCTTTGAGTTCCTTATCAGGAAAGACTGTGAGCGGGGAAAGAATAAATATGTATAACGCCCTGAATCTGCTATCTAATCCTGTTATTGGTTATACGGAAGATAATGTAATTCCAGCAGGCCAAATTTCTCAAACCACTGATGGCAGCGGAGTAATAACAATAAATTTTAGAATAAAAGATACGGTTGCCGGACTAACTTCTACTTTAAGTAATTTTGAGTATAGCGGTGACGGTGGCGGAACTTGGAATCCTCCGGCTAACGGTGATAACTCTGAAGCCTTAAGTTCTGATTGGCAAGATAATAACTATCTTACTGCTACCGATTGGTCTGGCCCTGTCTATAGTTTTACTTTTAATACTAAACACGTTGATGTTTCCGGGTTAGCGAATTTAGATCAAGACGATGTGAGAATAAGATTTAAAGTTAATAATGGGGCAAAGACCAGTGACTTTGGAACAAGTGAAAATTTTACGGTTGATAATAAAAAACCAACTTTTGATTCAGTAGCCGGTATTAGCGGTCAACCTAATTTAACTTTAACTTTTTCTGAACCTGTTTATGCCAGCACCGGTACTGCCGGTGTTTTAGAACTTTCGGATTTTACTTATGTCGATAATCCAAGCGCAACAAAAACTGCGACTTCCTTAACCCACACTGCCGGAAGTATTACCGCCACTATGGGATTATCTGGTAATCTTACTGAGGGCGACCTGACTTCCGGAGATGACCAGGATACGGTGGAAATGAAAGCCAATAGTGTTTACGATGCTTTCGGAAATGTGGCTGATGGGGCAACACTTTACGCCAGTACCGGTATCATTAGCTTTAACATTGCAGCTACCGATAATAATCCTGCCAACTACATAAACAATATCAGCAAAGGTGCGGTTAAAGTTGTTATCAATACTTCACCCTTAAGTAC
>Ga0209986_10004492_pt1 | contig 11797 bp, 8 predicted proteins | sample BlataG_FD_183168 | JGI IMG/M metagenome (GOLD analysis project Ga0209986, IMG submission 183168) | Deep subsurface microbial communities from Black Sea to uncover new lineages of life (NeLLi) - Black_00105 metaG (SPAdes) (version 2) | ecosystem: Environmental > Aquatic > Marine > Oceanic >...
GCATGCGGCAGTCTCTAATGAACAGTTTTGATCAGATTTATATTTTGGACTTACATGGAAACAGTCTAAAAAAAGAAAAATGCCCTGACGGTTCAAAAGATGAAAATGTTTTTGACATTCAACAGGGGGTAGCCATTGCTCTGTGCCTGAAGAAGAAAGGCGTTAAGAAAAAATCTATGGTATACCATTCAGAAATTTGGGGATTAAGAGAGAAGAAAAATGAGTGGCTTTCAAAGAATGATATTAAAAAAGCATCAAAAAAGAAGCTGTCGCCAAAATCTGAATATTATCTTTTCATTCCCAGAGATGAAAGACTTTTAGAAGTTTATGAAAAATATCCAAAGATTGTTGATATTTTTCCGTCAAATAGTGTCGGAATTGTTACAGCCAGGGATAAATTAACCATAAAGTGGTCAAAGGAGGAGGTTTGGTCTACTGTATTAAGTTTTTCAAAAATGGATAGTGAATTGGCGCGAATAACCTACAATTTGGGTAAAGATGTAAGCGAATGGAAAATTGAGCTTGCTCAAAAAGATTTGATAGACAGTGGACTGGATAAAAATAAAATTGTACCAATCCTGTATAGACCCTTTGACATTAGATATACCTATTACACGGGGAAATCTCGCGGTTTTCATTGTAGGCCCCGTCCTGAAGTTATGAGCTACATGATGAAGGAGAATTTGGGAATAATAGTACCAAAAAGGGTTGAAACTAAAATACCTTGGAAACATGTGCTATGCACCGACGAAATTATCGAGCATGTCGCAGTTTCTCTTAAAACAATTGATTATCTTTTCCCTCTTTACATCTATCCTTTCACAGATAAAAAAGACATCTTCAGCCATACAGAAGAAAGACATATAAATATTCGACCAAATCTTTTCGCGACTCTCTCTGAAGTTTACAAAAAGGAAATTTCTCCAGAAGAGATTTTCCAGTATATTTATGCAATCCTTTATTCAAACATTTACAGGACAAAATACGCAGAATTCTTAAAGATCGATTTCCCGAGAATTCCTTTTGCAAATAATTATAGCCTGTTTATCAAAATGGCAAAATATGGGCAAGAGCTTGTTGATATTCATCTTTTAAAATCAAAAGAACTTGACCCTCCGGTTGCTAAATTCCAGGAGAAAGGTGATAACAAAGTTGATAAATTGATATATAATGAGAAAGAAAAGCGGTTATATTTTAACCAAAGTCAGTATTTTGAGGGAATTACAGAAGAAATTTGGCAGTATCAGATTGGCGGTTATCAAATTTGCAGCAAATGGCTAAAGGATAGAAAAGGAAGGATTTTATCCCTTAGGGATATAAAGCACTTTTGTAGAGTTATTACGGCATTGAAAAAAACGATAGAAACACAAAAAGAGATAGATAAGCTTTACACAAAAATTGAACAACGAGTCATTGAATTTCAGAATAATTTTTAGCAAGTGAGGCTTCGGTCACAAGGCCAGGGAGATCACTTCTAAACTAGTACTTTGAATTCTTAGTCAGCTTGGAATCCCTAAATAATCCCACAAAATAGTTGACAATTATCGCTATTTGATGTAATATGTCAACCAGGAGGTGGTATAATGCCCGAGAATAAATATCTCAGAGAATTTGGGAATCGGCTGAGATTGGCTAGGAAAATGGCGGGGTTAAGCATGGAGGATCTTATAAGAAAAGCTGAAGGAATCGTAACCAAACAAGCAATCAGTAAATACGAGAAGGGGATAATGAAACCTTCAAGTGATGTTATTATCCGCCTTGCTTTGGCATTAGGAGTTAAACCGGAATACTTTTATAGACATTCAAAGATAGAACTTTCTGGAATGCAATTCCGAAAGAGATCCAATCTGCCAGTAAAAATAATTGAATCTCTCAAACAAAGAACCATTGATTTTTTAGAGCGTTATATCGAACTGGAGAACATTTTGGGAGTACATGAAAAATTCATCAATCCTTTAACTGATATATCGATCGAAAGCCTCAAAGATGTTGAAACTGCGTCACTAAGATTAAGAAAAAAATGGAAATTGGGGCTTGCGCCTATTACTAATCTTCTAGAACTCCTCGAGGAGAATGGCATAAAAATCTATGAAGTTCAGAATTTCAAAGACTTTGATGGGCTCACTGCCAGTGTTGGAGATATTCACGCTATCGTTATCAATAAAGATTTTCCTACTGATCGCATCCGATTTACCGCGGCACATGAGCTGGCGCATATTCTTTGTGAATTCCCAGAAGACTGCAAAAAGGAAGAGCTTTGTCATGCCTTTGCCGGAGATTTTCTTTTACCAAAAGAGATTCTGGAACGGGAATTGATGAAGAAAAGAGAACAAATCACTCTGTGGGAACTTGAGGAGATTAAACAGTCATACGGTATCTCAATTCAGGCGATTGTTAAGAGGGCGCACATGTTGGGGATTGTCTCAGACTTCTACTACAGGAATTTCCGGGAGGTGCTAAACCAGAAAGGATGGAAGAAAAAAGAGCCTATTGAGTACAAAGGAAAGGAGGATGCTATACGTTTTAGACAGCTCCTCCATTATGCCGTAAGTGAAGAGATAATCACTCTAAGCCGGGGGGCAGAACTGGCAAATATGAGTCTTTCTGACTTCGAAGAAAATGTACGGGCAGCTGTATGATAATTGTCATAGAGGGTGCGAACATTCTCAATAATCTCCTTGCCAAGTGAATTTTTATATCATCTATCGATAGGGGAGAGCTATGATTTTTTGAGCAAATTTGGTGAGAGTTAAGTTTTATTCATACCGAAGCGAATCCACCGGATTATATGTAACGGCTTTGATGGTTGGAAGTTAACGGTTAATACAGAAACAACAAAGGCTGCGATCCCGGACATTGAAAATAGTCATACATTGATGTTTGTTATGTAATCAAATTTCTGTGACCACATTGCAACAGGGGAGAGGCATCGATGAGCATGTATAAAGTTAAAAACTTTTAGACTGAATTAATGCTTTTAGATATAATTAAAATAATATTGGATTATATATATTAATAGATTAATATTTTTACATCAAAAGGGATTTGATAATTTCATCGGAAAAAAATATCGCCTTATAAAATGGAGAACAAATATCTTGGGGAGCGAAGTGGAATGTAATTTCACTCCGTTGTTGATCCTGCGACGGTTATGACAAGGTTGGCCATACGAGCGAGAGTTTACATGTTATTGATACCCGACATGTGCTCTTGAGCTTCTCAATAAGCTGAATTGCTCCGCTTCCTCCCCATTTAATATCTTCCTGGAAAATAAATTAGATGCCGATTAATCTTACAGCATATGATGCGGAACTAACCGAGCGATTTCAAAATCTTAATACATCTCGAGATGTAGCAGGGCTTCTTGAGGTTGATTTTCCGGATTTGACTTATTATCTGTATAGAAGACCTGTGATCTCTAACTATAAAGTCTTTCACATTATAAAAAAAACAGGAGGTGAGCGCATAATATATGCCCCTATTTCGCCTATCAAGATACTCCAAAAAAAGCTTAATAAGATTTTACAACTCATTTATTCTCCAAAACGATGTGTACACGGTTTTTTGCATGGGAAAAGTATTTTAACGAATGCTCAAACTCATATTAGACGTGGGAGTGTCCTAAATATTGACATCAGGAATTTTTTTCCTTCCATAAATTTTGGCCGAGTACGAGGCATGTTTATGGCAAATCCATACAATATCCCAGAAAAACCGTCAACAATATTAGCTCAAATTTGCTGTGTTAATGGTCAGCTTCCCGAGGGCGCCCCGACTTCGCCTGTTGTATCGAATATGGTTTGTGGCAAACTAGATAGTGATCTTCTTCGACTTGCTAGAAGATTTAGATGTAGCTATACACGATATGCTGATGATATTACTTTCTCAACAACGAAAAACAGAATTCCAAGTCAATTAGGAACGATTCTTTATGAAGATGAATCAACTAAAGCAGATATTGGAGATTTGCTTAAATCTACAATTGAAAACAATGGTTTTTCAGTAAATTCTGCCAAAATAAGAATTCAAGGTCGCGGGACGAGACAGGAAGTTACAGGCCTAACTGTGAATGATTTTCCTAACGTCAAAAGAAAATATATTAGGAATATACGTGCAATCATCCATGCAATTGAAAAATTTGGTTTTGATGCTGCTGAAAACGAATTTCACAACAGATACTATCATAAACAAATACATCCAGATAAAAGCCTTCCTTCGTTAAATGATGTTTTAGAAGGTAAGCTAAATTTTCTAAGAATGGTTAAGGGCGAAAACGATGTTGTATATCGAAGAATGTATAATAAATTTCTACATTGTTTAGGACGACCGAGAAAATACGTGACGGAACCACTTGACGTATCACCTTCTCTATGGATTTTAGAATCCGAAGATCCAGTTTCCCAGGGTTCAGCATTTATGTTAAATGAGGTAGGTTTAGTTACCTGTAGTCATGTACTTCAAAACGGAACTAAGGCGTTCCTTTATGATGATATAAACAGAAAACTGGATATCGAGATTTTAGCTGAAAATCCGGACTTGGATGTCGCAATACTAAATATCCCAGAGGGAAAATATGCAACACTTGATGCTGGCAATCCCGATGAACTATCTCATGGAGACAGACTAATCATTGCAGGGTTTCCCAATTATAGATATGGAGATACTCCATACATCACAGAAGCAAAAATAGCAGGATTTAGGACAGTGACTGCACAGAGATGGATTTTAGTTAATACTCCCATAATTGCAGGAAACAGTGGCGGCCCAGTACTTAATCAAGAAGGACGTGTTATCGGCATAGCAGCAACTGGAGCCGATAGAATGGAAGAAGCATCAAGAACAGAGCACCATGGTGTAATTCCTATAAGTGTTTTAACTTATTTAGCATATTAACTACAGGAAATGGATATTCAAACTTTAGATTCTCCTGATGAGATGATTTGCGGTGATGAAGAAGATTACATTTTTTTATGGGAAGAATATGCCTATTAAGAGCCTATTGTTTCATTACAAGATGGAATGCATTGAAAAATTCTTACTGAGAGCATTTATGGTAAATGATAAATATTCAATCGCCCAACAAGATCCCCTCAAGCTATCAGATTCTCAATTAGAAGAATATCCAAAAACATTTCCTGAACTCGAACAAGCCATTGATATTACAATAGGATATCAAGATATTGTTTTTAGAGCTGTGTACTTAGAATTAAATGCCTTAGTTGAATTAGAATTGAGGAGATTGGCAAAATCAATTTTAATTAATCAAGGCAAGAAGCTAATTAAACTAAATCGAAAAAAAGCTTGTTGTATCATCGAAAGTGAATATGAAATTAAAATGAAAAGTTTACCGTGTTTCGAAGAAGTTGATGAAATCCGTAAAATAGCAAATGCCTACAAACATTCAGATGGTTTTAAAAGTGATACTAATGAGTTACTAAATAAAACAACTTTAAAACTTGGGCACCAGAAAAAAAGATATGAACTCTCCTTTGATAAAGCCAAAAATTGTATAAAAGCAGTCAAAGAATATATGAAAGCACTCCCTGGAGAAAGACAAGATATGTATGAAATGATATAAATTGGTATTTCATTGGTGTTGAGTTAATATTCTACAATAACAAGAAAATAACAATATTTTATCTTAATCAAATATTGGATGATAAAGATGTATCCCTTCAGGAATAAATTATGATCTTTTCCACCAAAGTTACTTATCGTACACGAGCTGAGGAAAATCTTAATCTGTGTACAGTTTGGGAAATCTCAGAACGCGAACTCGCTCTTCTAGGTCAAGAATCTCTTTCTATTTTACAGTCTGATAAAATTCTTAGTCGTCAGTCGAAACATGTAGCCTGGGGTTGCCAAGCTATAGTTGAATATCAGGATCTTCAATCGATACAACTTCCAAATAAAGGATCATTCTTGAATATCAATTACCTCTTTTTTCAAGGCATAAATATTCTCAGGGAATCAATAATTGCAGGTCTAAATGGATTGTATCATACATCGTTAGCATCGCTTCGATCCGCCCTCGAACATTTCGTATTTGATATCTGGTGGAAAATCCGTCTAAATAATTCAGATGATTTCAGAGAATTCTATGATTGGCTATCAGGAAAAAAACAAACAGTTACATTCACACAAGCACTTGCTGATATCTTTAAAGTTCTTAACCTCCCTACTCAATCTTGCACATTTTCAGATTGTCGAAAAATTTACAAATGTCTGTGCTCTTATTCTCATAAACCACTGATTGACGAGTCAATAATGATTCTAAAGGGTTCGAACATGCCTGTTATTAGCAACACAATATTAAAATACTGGATTGAATTATTGGAGCTAACGTTAGCTCCTATATTAGATATTTCCATCGCATATAAACCACAAAGTCTCTTTCCCTGCTGTGTCTATAAAAAATTTGGTTTTAATTCTCCTGTTGGAGTTTTTTTCGATCAAAGTAACTTCATCCCTCTACGTGAGTGGCTTGGATCTAAGTGTACTAACTCATACATTATTCATTACAGAGGTCAAAAACACCTGAATGAACTTATAAATTGGTATAATAATCATAAAGATATGACTGATAAGGAAATACTTAAGAGTTGGGATGATGCAAATAATCCCGATGATTATGATATGCCTATAGAAGAAAGAATATTGATTCGTTGGACATCAATGAAGGCGGATATGAGATTACTTTCGATTGCATTTGCATTCGGGATTCAGAAGCACTCAATTGTATTAAAAGACAAAGAGGCTATAGTGAACTATTGGAAGTGGGCACCGATTAATTCTATAAAAAAGTAAATTCCACTTAAAAAAATTTTATCTTTATATATATTTTGGCTTAACCTCTCCATCTCTATTTAGGAATTGAGTTTTATCTCATTTTCATATAACTTCATAATCCTAACAATCTTATTAATTTTCTTATAAATCATAAAAGTACATCCTCATTATTTTTTAAAGTATAAGCCGATAGGTTCTTTAGGCTTTACATCTTTAAAATTCCGTTATAAACAGGTACTTAATTTAAAGAAATAATGCCTAATAAAGTAGCCAATACTGGCTTTTCAGTTTAATTGGATTTCCTTTGTTTTTAGATAATTTATTGTAATTAAAGAAGTTAAATTCTTATTTTTCTATCAATTAGATTCATTAATAGGGGAGAGGTTCTTCTCATATAACTTCATAATAGCAACAAACATCAAGATTTAAGTAATATTTTCTTTAGAAGAAAATGGATTTTCATAAGAATATTTGTTAATGTCCAATCATGCAGAAATTCAATAAGCGTGATAGGAAGGGGATATGACCCCCATTTTTCGAACCACTTTTGGGGCTAATTTTCGCTAACATCTCAGAAGGATAATTTGCCCTTCTCTTTTAAATATTTTATCGGCGATTTATTCTCAAGCGCCGAATGTAAACGAACAAAATTATAATATCTTATGCGGGATTTAACAACTTTCTCCAAGGACTCAAAGTCTTCCTGCTCCCAGAACAATAATCGATTCTCTACCTTTAATCTTCCAATAAAAGATTCCATATGAACATTACCTTTAGCTCCGTCCTCAGAATAAGAAATACGAGCTTTAGAGTCTACTACAACTTCATTTAGCCATCTATGGCCGGTATAAACACCATCCTGATCATGATGAATAATTATATCTTCAATTCTCCGGCCAAGTCTTTTCAGAGTCGTTGTTGCTTGTCTCCAGGCTTGTAAGGCCAGTTCTGTATCGGCGCTTTCACCTAAAGCATGACCTGCAGCGAGTTTGCTTCTATGGTCAATTATCGGCATCAGCTGGGCTTTAGCCAGTCCTTTACGATAAACAATCTCGGTAAAATCCGTGTAGAAAACTTCAAGATCATCAATCTCTTTAAGATGCATAACTAAATTTATCTTCGAACCAGCTTCCTTTAACAGCTTACGAATAGGATTTGGCTTCGGTGGTCTAACTCTTTTGATTACTGATAAATGCCAGTGTCGATGTAGACGTTGTACCACTTTATGATTGACAACAAAACCCCTCTCAGCAAGTTCAGATGTAGTACGCCTGTAGCCGTATTCTGGATGTTCCCTGGCGATTTCCATCAGTGGCTCTCTCAAATTACTGTATCTCTCTTCATACCTCTGTTTGCTCTGAGTATAATGCCATGTGCTCTTCGAAAGACCCAAAATGTTTAAAACTCTGTTAAGCCCGTATTCATCCTTGAGCTTCCCGACTAACTCGACCTTCTCCTCTCTGGTGAGGCTCCGGTTAAAAAATTTTTTAAAAGGGCTATCTCTACCTCCTTATGACCGATCAGTTGTTCAAGGTCCCGGATCTTGTTCTCATATTCATGGATTGTTGTCTTTTGCCCAAATATCTCGGGACCTTTCTCCATGAATTCCTTCCTCCAGTTGTGAATGGTTATCGGATGCACACCATAGGCCCTGGCTATCTGACCAATTGTCTTTGAACTTTTAATGGTTTCCATAACCACTTGAAACTTAAAGCGCGGAGTGTAACGTTTCCCGTATTTATTAGACATCATAAGCCTCCATACAGGGCTTTTATCCCAGCTGATGATGCCTATTATATCACGAAAATTCTAGCACTCCAGGTGGTTCAAGTTTTGGGGTGCACTTCAAGGGGAAAAAATTTAATTCTTGAAAAAGAACAATAATACAATATAGTATTTTTATGAGGATTAAACTGAATATGATTTACTATAAATTTAACTAATTCTAATTATTCTTATTAGAATGATAGATTTCAATAGGAACTTGGAACGAAGAGATTCCTGATGCCCAGTTTAAAGAGACTTTTATCGCATGGATTTTTTCCAATGGAACTTCCTCAGCCTTTCGTATCGTACCGGTTTGCTCAGACTGTTTCTCGTTTACACTCACTTCCTAGTGAGTTCACATTGAATAGACCTGGAAAATTCAAGGCTGCAGAACTTGCTCGGCACAACCTTGCAAGGAAGCATAAACTGAGACGTGTGCTCGGCATACCAAATCCTGTTCATTTTTTTAACCTTGCCAAGGAGATTGTTGATAGTTGGAGTGATATCGAGAAGATTGTTCAAAAAAGCAACCTCTCTGTTACAAAACCATTATTTTCTTCTACGGACGAAAGGGCAATAGTACCTGAAACAAGTCCACCGGATTGGCCACACTTGCGCGCACAATATCGAGTAAATAGACGATACTTGCTCATGACAGATATCCTCCAATTCTACCCGAGTGTTTATACGCACTCGCTGCCTTGGGCAATCCACTCTCGTTCAGAGGCCAAGAAAAAACAACATGACTTTAGTCTATTAGGCAATCGACTCGACTTTTGGGTGCGTTGTGCACAGGACAAACAGACCCGAGGTATTCCCATTGGACCTGATACATCCCGCGTCTTGGCAGAATTGCTTCTTTCAGCTGTTGATAAGGAACTCACTTCTCAAATAGAGAAGATACATGGTTTTCGTGCCATTGATAACTATGAGTTGTCATTGCAAAGTAGATCCGAAGCTGAAGAAGCATTGGCGGTACTTCAGAATATTCTTTCAAGATTTGAGCTACAGCTAAATGAGAGCAAGACTAGGATTTTGGAGCTCCCTTTTGAACTTAGTTCATCCTGGCCGAGATTATTAAGAGACTTCGAATTCATGCGAAGTAGTATACAAGGTCGTATCTTTGACTTAACCGAATATTTTAGTCTTGCTTTTCAACTAGCTGATACAAATCCATCAGAAAGTGTTCTCAGGTATGCTATCGCACGTGCCCGTGAAGAAGACTGGTCTGGTAGTATATGGCAGATATATCAAGATCTTTTACTTCAGTGCGCTACGGCTGAACCGGGAACAATTATGTACGTCTTAGCAGAGATGAAGAAATATCAGAACTATGGTAATGCAGTTGATGTTGACAAATTTCAGGAATTAGTAGAAGGGATTGTCACTACGCACGTTCCACTAGGACAAGCTAGTGAAGTTGCTTGGGCCATTTGGTTAGCGGTTGTTTTAGGTATACCACTTACAGAACCCATACAAAAGATACTCCCAACTCTAGAAGACCCCCTGGTTCCTCTTATAACGCTCCATGCTGAACAACGTGGCCTCACATCTAAGAATTTGGACAAATCTCGATGGGAAAGCATGATGACAAAAGAGGAACTCTATGGATCGAATTGGATACTTGCGTACGAAGCAGATGTGAAGAACTGGCTACATCCGGTAGGCCGAAAAAATCATGTAGATTCCGATCCTTGTTTTAGTTTTTTAAAAAGAAATGGTTGATCAGCGACAATTACATTTCAGGGTCAACGACAATTAAAATTCAGGTTTTTTTGAGGCATTGGATATACTATCCAGGTCAAGGAGGCCTGGATGGTAACAGATCAACAGATGAGGAAATTAATGGTATTACGAAACAAAGAGAAAACATTATCCACTGCAGCTTCTAAAGCCGGGATGGACGAGAATAGTGCACGCAAGTATCTACGTCTTGGGAAGCTGCCGAGCCAGGTGAAAAAGCCGCATACCTGGCTGACCCGAGAAGACCCTTTTGAGGAGGTATGGGGTAAGACCAGGGAGTTTTTGGGATTAAATCCCGGGCTTGAAGCCAAGACATTATTTGAATATTTTCAAAGAGAGTATCAGGGGAGATATGCTGACGGTCAGCTGCGGACATTTCAGCGGAAGGTAAAACGTTGGCGGGCATTAGAAGGTCCAGCGCAAGAGATTTATTTTCCTCAGGAGCATTATCCTGGTGAGTTATGTGAATCTGATTTTACATATATGAATTCCCTGGGGGTTACGATCCAAGGACAGAGGTTTGATCATCTGATTTATCATTTTGTTTTGACCTATTCCAACTGGGAGACTGGCACTGTGTGTTTTTCTGAAAGCTTTGAGAGCCTGAGCGAAGGGTTTCAAAATGCACTGTGGGAACTGGGAGGAGTTCCGAGGAGGCACAGAACAGATCGTTTATCTGCAGCGGTTCATAAGGAATGCAATCCTGAGGAGTTTACGCAGCGCTATCAGGCTTTATTACGGCATTATGGAATAAAGGGCGATAAGACCCGCAGCGGTGAGGCTCATGAGAATGGAGACATTGAGCAACGGCATCATCGGTTTAAAAGAGCTCTGGACCAGTTTCTTATGCTTCGAGGGAGCCGGGATTTTGAGAGCCGGGAAGCGTATGTGGCATTTTTGCGGAAACTTTTTCAGCAACTAAATTCGGGGCGCAAGAAACGGTTTGTGGAGGAGCTAAAGCTCCTGCGGCGTCTTCCCGATAGGCGCTTGAATGATTTTCGATGGCTTACGGCCAGGGTTGGCCCTTCCAGTACCATCAATGTGAGCCATAATGTCTATTCTGTTCATAGTCGGCTGAGAGGAGAGACTGTCAGAGCTAAGCTTTATGCGGAGTATTTTGAACTCTGGTATGGCCAGAAGAAAATAGAGCGGATACCGCGGCTGCGCGGGGAAAGCCGGCATTTCATCCAGTACAGGCATATTATCGACAGCCTGGTGCGAAAGCCGGGTGCGTTTGAGAATTATCGGTATAGAGACGATTTTTTTCCTACAACCCGTTTCCGGATGGCCTACGATTATTTACGTGAAAAGAGGCCGGCGCGGGCAAGTAAGGAATATCTTAAAATCTTACATCTGGCAGCTAAAGAGACTGAAACAGGAGTGGATGAGGCATTAAGATTGCTTTTTGAAAATGGAGAACCTATAACTCTTGAGGCTGTAAAAGAGCTGCAGGAATCCAATAATGAGCGAACCCCTCACCGGGAAGTTAATGTCGATG
>Ga0209986_10004493_pt1 | contig 11797 bp, 10 predicted proteins | sample BlataG_FD_183168 | JGI IMG/M metagenome (GOLD analysis project Ga0209986, IMG submission 183168) | Deep subsurface microbial communities from Black Sea to uncover new lineages of life (NeLLi) - Black_00105 metaG (SPAdes) (version 2) | ecosystem: Environmental > Aquatic > Marine > Oceanic >...
CAAACAAAGCACTCCACACTTTTGCTGCAACAATTTTATTTGCATAGTTAATATCACGACCATGCATTATTCCATTACGATAAGGAATTTTTAATTCTTCGATCGTTGTCTTCTTTCTTGTTGTACCAAATATTTCAGCTAATTTTTTTAGCCCAGAACTATGACCCGCAATAGAATCCCATGCGGTTATATCTGGATTGCTTGCAAAAAAGCCTTTTTGATCAGGAGCTACATCATTAACAAGACCGTCAATAGATATTAGAATAATTGGGATTGAAGCATAATAACGCCCAGCTAGATAATCTTTGCAAGCATTTTGGATTAGATTTTCTCTTATTTGAAATGCTTTTATTGCTCTTAGCCACCGAATATGAGTGGTGATATTTTCTTCATCAAAATATTCAACCAGTAATTTTTCAGCTTCGTCATCTTTTTTTTCTTCTGCGAAAGCAACACAATTTTCCATTAGCTCAGCTTTCATTGATTCGTAAGCTATCCAGCCTTGTGATGAAAAGTAGTCATTAAATTTATCAGGCAAATTAATCATTTTTTCGCTTTGTTCAAGTAATTTCGGAACCTCTTTAGTTATTTGAATAAGTTTTGGATTTTTTACTATCCCAACTTTTGCTAAAAATGAAATAATCCAACTTATTCCTTGCATTCCATAAGCTGTTTTTAATAGCTCGGAGTAGGATGGATTATCCTTAATTTTCGATTGTTTTAATTTCTTCATTTGTAAGTCCATAGAGTTTATAAATTTCTTGGTCAATTTGTTTTTCCAAACTTCTTACTTCTTTTTTAAGCGAGTGCCACTTGTCAGTGTTCTCTGAAGTTTTATTAAATTTAGCATTGCACACCATGATTGTATCAACCATCGTCACAATTCTTTCTTGTTCGCTTTCGCTCACTTTCAACAACGGAATATCCATAAGTGGTTCTTTATCAATCTTTAATTGTTCACCTTGTTTTTTGCCTTTGTGCTTGAGCCAGAAGTAGATAATTTTAGAATTTAGTAATGCCAACAATTATTTTAGGTTGATTTCTTCCGGTTTTATGATGAGAAACGCTCGCGTAACATAACAAGGAAAATCAACATAAGTGAAGGCTGGGTACATTGTTTTTCGCAAAAGAAAAATTGCCTTCCACTTGAAAAACTTTTCTTCCCTTGGCGATTTTCTTTAGAGTTTCAATGTGAGGATCGGGCGTTGCTCCAGTTTCAATTTTTGTCAAAGTATGCAAAGTAACACCGGCAAGTTTTGACAATCTGTCTTGCAAAATGCCGAGCTTATTTCGGTATTTTTTTACATTCTTGGCTATTGTTGATAAATCGTTTGACATTGTAGTAAAGTTTTACTATACTTTAATTGCATTAACTATTCCCACTTGCTACTATTAGTATATGAAATATTTAAAATATAGTCAATCAAATTTTGGGAGTTCCTTTGTGCCGCCCACGCACAGAAATGCTGGAGCAAGAGCAAATATTCTTTCTTTTCTTCTTCCTGCCCCGCTGCCCGAAAAAATCGCTATTTATCAAGTTTTTCAATTCAAAATCAAGGCCTTGCTACTGGATTTAGTTCCTCAAAGATAAATTCAATGATGTTTCTAGATAAACTCCTTGTATCTTCGTCTATATCTAAAGTTGTTTCGTGGTGGTCGTCTTTAAGAACATCATTAAAATCATACATCTTTTTTGCTATTTCATCACTTATCGAACCTTTCTCTTTTAGTTTAGTAGTGATGTCGCCAACACCTTCAAAAGATACTCCTTTTAAATCTTTCCTGAACCTCCACTCTAGTTCTTTTTGTAGTATTGGTCTTAATGACCGACGCACGTCAGATGCGTTTATGTCAGAATCACAGTTAATAAATCTTTCCACTTTTTCTATTTCTTGAGCATGAGGATCTAGTCTAGTTTTAGGATCACTAACCAGTCCAAAGACACTGCCGAATCCATCCCTTCTGATTTCAATAAATTTTAAATCCAAATCCGGAATACTTTTCAGTTTTTCGTAAGTGTCAAGTAAAAATCTGCTGTGGTGTGCGGCTATAATCAGTTGGCAGCAAGACGTCGTAAGATTCTTAATCTCTATAAAGGTCTGTGAAATCCTATTGTCGTCAAAGCTGGTTATTGGATCATCTAAAAAAACGATGGTGTTTTTTAATTCAGTCTCACTTTTCTTTTTGAGTTTTGAAATGAAAATTGAAAATGCCAAGGCTCTCCTGTCTGCATCACTAAATATAAATGGCAATCGATCAAAAGTAATTTCCTCATTTGCAAATTTGATTGTCGGTTCATATACCGGCTGGCCTCCCCAACGCCGATAAGTTGGTTGTATTTCAAAATCAATAGAGCCTAATCTATTAAAAATGTATGTTGTATCCTGGAAGTATTGCTCAATGAATTCTTTATTTTTTTGCTCTAGTTCTTCCTGCAATTTTTTAATTTCCTGTTCTATTTTATCTTTCTCTCTTTTTAAAAGTTGAATCTTGTCTATATCTGCCGATAATTCGTATCTTTTTATTTTTGTGTTCATGTCCTCTATTTTATTGCTCAACTTTTCTGATTCTTTTACTAATTGGTCGTTCTGACTCTTTGTTTTAAGAGTGTTTACTTCTATAATAAGCAACTCTACGGCTTCATTGTATTGATTTGCCATTTCTGCAAATTGCTGATAAGCAGTTAGTAATTTATCGTTAGCAGGGAATTCCTTAATAGATACAAAAGGCTTCTTCTTTTTTTCATTGATAAGTTCTCTAAATTTACCAGCAACTTCTTCCATTAACCCTACAAGATTACTAAAGGATTTATTCACTTTGTTGCTGAGACTATCTATTTGTTCAATGAGTTTTTGGGTCTCTTCTGTAAAATAACCCTGCCAGTGGCGGCAAGTTGCCAAATTTTTATTTACTAAATTTTCTACTAATTTAATGGCGTTAATAAGTTTATTGAGTTTTTGATGTTTATCTTCCAGTATTCCAAGAGCTTCATTGCAAAAGCCTTCATATTCCTCACTGAATATTGTTTTGTATGTCTCAATAAGATCAACAACTGTAGCCAAAGATTGACTACAAAACGGACAATTTAATATGGTTGCATCTTTATTTTCTTTAAGATAGGCATTTACTCCTTTTTCGATCCATTCTTCTTCTTCGCCATCATGGGAATTAAAGTGTTGTTCTATATGTTCCCGCATCCGTTTATATGCAGTGTCATTTATATCTTCAAATCCTTTTTCCAGCGAATCTTTTAGAATTTTAATTGTCGGGTCAGGATTTTCAAGAGAAAGTATTGTTAGCTCATCGAGTTCGAGAATCTTATTCTTTTCCGAAATTGATTTTCTAAATTTCTTCAGATTTTCTTGAAGCGTAGTTAATCCAGATTTAGTTGCATAAATATCATCCGGCTTCTCGACCGATATAAAGTTTTCAAGACTTATTCCTAAATCCAAAGTTCCCAAACTTCTTTTGAGTAAATCCTCAAGTTCGCCAATATCTTTTGTCGTTTCACGGAGCGCTTTATTTTTTAAAGAATCTATTTGTTTGCCAATCTCGACACTTTCCTCGCCTATTAGTAAATTTGTCAGATTTTCTTTATTAGACCTTGAAATTGTTAATCCTGTAAAAACATTCTCCTCGATAAAGCGAGAGTCAAAAACTTCTATCGAATAATTGAAGTTTTTCGTATCCCATCTTTGATCAGCACAAGAAATATCTTGTTCCGTCCTATCCGTACCATTTTTAATGCTAAAACACACCTCTTGGGTAATGGGATTGCCGTCTCTTATTATTGATTGTCTGTTCGATAAAATCTCTGGATTTTGATTCCCTATCGAACGAAAAATGTCGGAGAGGGTTGATTTTCCGTAACAATTAGGGCCATAAATTAAAGTCAACCTGCCAAGTTCAGTATGCCCAACATTCAAGAATCTTCCGATTCCTTTTATTTTTTTAATTCTTTTAATCATATTCTCCTTCTACAATTTCAATCTACGCCGGCGTGAAGCCCTAAAGTTTATGGACTATAATACAAAACATTTCGATTGTCTATATGTTTCAAAAACTCTTCAATGCTTTTTGGCAGAATGAAAAGATTGTCTTTTTCTTTAACATATTTAATCTGTCTCTCAGAATCTTTAAATATACTTGGTGCAACAAAATAGCACATTGAATTTTCACTACTCTTACTAAACTCTTCCAAATGCCTAGCTATGGGCCAAACTTCCATCATCGTTTGTGTTCTGCCTTCCGCCATTGTAACTTCAATCAAAATTCCGTTTACATCCTCAAAACATTCAATATCTCCAGTATTTCCGACCCCGCCAGCTGTTGATGTCGGAATACCTTCATCGTCAATTGGATAATTTGGAAATACTTTTACATCTGGAAATTTTGATTTAACTGCTATCGCAGTTAAAAACTCAAGCCTCACAGGATTTGAAAGGTATTTCAAAATGTCATCCTTGGTTAAATGTTTCTTTGCTAAATTTAGCATTTCTAACTTGATTGTTTCCCAGGAATAAACACTAGACCATTTTGCCAAGAATTTATCTTGTTCTGATACTAATATTGGCGTAGGTACAAATAAAATAAGATTTTCGTCGATTGTTGAAATGTATTTGAAATAACTTTCTTCTGTGTCGTATTTTTTATAGTCCGAATAATTTTCCAAAACATAATCAACTTTTTCTTGTTCATTTTTGTTTATGTCAATAAATCGCCCACCACCACGCAATGAAATCAATCCTGTTAATCTCATTTTTCTAATAAACTCATCGGGGTAATCAACCATAATTGACTTATCGTTTCGGACAATATCTTGTCCTCGCATGATTTCGTTTCTACAAATATCAGCAACAACTTCCCAACTAGGCGAATATCCAAAATCCTCTCTCAGTTTCTTAATCCTCAAATACAATTTTTCCGCATCATTATCTTTCCAATAAATAATCAAAGGTAATTCAAATTTTGAAATACCAGCATTATTAAAATCTTTATCCGCATTTAGTTTTTTAATAACCGTAAGAAGTAAAACCAAAGGCACATTCTCATTTAAAACTCTACGAAATGGGCTGTTGCTCTGATATTTTACAAAGGCATTAAGAAATGCTTGCTGTTCAAATTCTGGATGTTCATAGTCCACCAACTTTAAACCAGTTTCAGAAAATTTTATTTTTTCACCTGCCTTGTAAAAAACAAAGCCTAATTCTTTGGCAATTTTAAACCATGTATCAAATCGTGAAGGCCAACCTTTGCTGAATCCAGCCTCCTTATGATTTTGTGGATTATCCTTCAAAACCTTGGCAACCTCTTGATTGGTCAAAGGCTCTTTCCCTTTGATTTTCTTTTTTACGCTAGCAGATAATTTTGTCGGTTTATACAATCCAATCCTTATGATTTCGCCTGAAATTTTTTCTGCTAAATCATCGTCCAAAATTTGCTCATCATATTCTTTTAGCACACCAAGAAACCACTTTAAACGCTCAGGATTTCTGATTGTTGTTGTAAATAATAATGGCTTGTATGTTGCTTCTCTTGGCATAGTTTTAATAATTGGTAATCAAGACTTCTTTTATTTTCTTTTTTTTGTTGTTGTGATAACTGATGTAATTACTTTCGATCTTGTTGACTTTGTATTTCTTCATCCAACCAATTAACAAATCATTTTTACTGCCATTGTAATGTGTTATATTCGACAAAGCAAATCTAACACTTTTTTTGTTTAATTCGTCAATTAAATCTAATAAATCAGATTCTGACTCCTTATCCCAAAATTTGTTATATTCGCTTGCAGTTATTAAATATGGAGGGTCTAAATAAACAAGATCATTGTTTGAATAATTATCTTTATTAAAAAACTTTCGGAAATCTTTTGAGGTAAATTTTATTTTTTTATCTTGAATAAAGTCGAAATAATTATTCAAGGCACTGACAACATTTTTGTTAAAATCAACATTACCCACAGGAAGATTGAATTTACCTTCACTATTAAATCTCAGCATTCTATTAAAGCCATAGATAAGCAAAACATACAAAATTAAAGGGTCATTTTTTTTATTTTTATTGATGTGTTCTCTCAATTTTTCATAGCCCTCTTTATTGAATCTAGCAAAATAAGTTTTTTTCCATTTTTTCTTTAGCGAATCTGGAATAATATCTTCTTTATAAGACCTAGATAATTTATATTTGTATATTATCTCTTCAACACTTCTAAAAAACTTACTTGGATTATTTGAATTTTTAACTAAAAACTTGTGTATATTTATAAGGTTTTTATCTATATCATTTAAATAATATTTTTTTGCCTTAATATTCAGAAATACAGTACCGCCGCCAACAAAAGGCTCGTAAAAGTTATTTATTTCTTTAGGAAATAAATTTTTTATTTGCTTCATTATCTTGTATTTATCCCCAACATAAAACAACGGAGATCTTTTAATTTTGCTATTCATGGTTAAACCTTGGTTACAAACAAATATTCTTTGTGGTTAATAAAGTTTGTGTTTCCGGCGTTGAAGTGTCTGTAGTCTTTTTCAAAAACTTTAGTTTTACCTTTCCTTTGTAAGATTTTTTCAATCTCTTGAAGCGTAATTTTATTTCTTGATGAATTGCTTTTGGAATTGTATGTATTGTTATATGAAACAACCAAATACCGAGCATCAACATCTCTTACAAGTTCCGCAAGTCTATTCTTTGCATTGCTTTTGCAATAATCACTCGTATTTTCTGGATCTGGCTTTAATGCAACTCCATGTAATTTTGGTTTATCCCATTTAGTAAGTGTTTCAAGTACATGATAAAACCGACTATATTGTCTAGAGTTATAAGGCGGATCAATATAAACTACATCAGCCTTTATTTTTTTTACCAAAAGATTGGCATCTTCTCTGAAAATAGATACTTCCTCAACGCTAATAGGATCAATGGGCTTCATGAAAAAATCATCATTTATATGCTTTTTTTTAAAGTATGCGTCGTAATGTCCAACGGTGTTTGCAATTTTGTCAACCGCATAAAGTAGCGCTGCAATAAGTATGTAATATTCACGGCTTGTTAAGTTGTTTTTATTTTCCTCAATGTTCTCTCTGATAAAACCAATAATTTTTGATGAATTATAACCAAAATATTTACCGCCAAAATAGTTAGAAAAATAGTTGTCTTCTAAATCCTCGCCAGAAATATTGTTATAGTCTTTGATAATGTTATCTATTTTATTTTTATCCCATATGCTCTTGCCAAAAAAAGCCTGGTATATTGCATAATTAGAATAAAGAAAATCGTTTAGTATAATTTTTTTGAAGTGTTTTACGGCTACAGCTGATACAACACCTGTTCCCGCAAAAATATCAGCGAAAGAATTTCCTTCACACTCCTTGTTAATAATAGAAAAAATCCATTCAATCAACTTATGTTTGCTTCCGATATATCTGCGGTTGTGTAATTGAACATGATTTTCTTTAATTTGCGGAATGTAAAAATAATTTTCTTTAAATTTTTCCGCCCTTATCTCATAAGCCGGTCTTTCAGTTTCTAATAAATCAAAAAGAGATTTTTGGACACCATCAGAAACATAAAGTGTTGTTTTACCTTCTGATGTTTGTATATCTATAAAAATACTGTGTATATCGCTTTCGCTAACAATAATAAAATCAATGACATTCACGCCCATTATTTTTCCCGCTTTAAGGATTTTATTTATAACCTCTATGTCTTGCTTACTTGGAGTGACATCTCCTGAGGGGTGGTTATGAAGCAAAACAACACCAGCTGCATGCAACTCAACAGCGGGTCCAAAAATCTCTCTTGGATGAATTATGCTTTTATCCAATATGCCTATTGAGATGACTTCCTTTTTCAATAAGGAGTTTCTTGCGTTAAGATAAAGACATACTAAATACTCTTTCTTTTTATCCCTAATTTCAGAAGTTAGAGAAACGGCGTCTTGTGCAGATAAAACGATATTATCTTTTGATCCTAATTCTTCATAAAATCTTTTGACTAATGCCAGAGCAGAAACAATCTGCAGAGCTTTGGCTTTTCCAATTCCGTGGATTTCCAAAAGATCATCAACTGTTATATCTAAAAACTTTTTTCCAAACTTTCTGATTATCTGCTCAGAAAGTTGTTTAACGTTCTTTCCTTTAATCCCACTACCAATTAAAATAGCTAAAAGCTCGCTTTTTGATAGAGCGTCTGACCCCTTTTCTAAAAACCTTTCACGAGGTCTATCAATTTTTGGGATGTCTTTTAGTTTTCCCATAGCTATTTGTTGTAGGAATAACTTTGCTTAATAAGCTTAAAAATTTTATCAATGTCTTCTTCTTTTTCGAGCTTCACTTCGTAATCACCGTTACCCCAATGTCCAATTTTCTTCGGCTTTGTGAGATCACGGGCAATATTATGCGGATCATTTAGCTCGCCACTTGGTATATTGAGAAAAATTTTGAGACCGTACTGCTTAACGACAATATCAACAAAATTTGTCGCTAATTTATAGGCGATATATTTTGCTTTCGGTTCAACAATGATTGACTCATCAAGCGCAACAATTTTTTCGTTGATTGCCTCAAAAATTTTCTTTGCTTTTGGGTTAATAGTGCCGAGGTGGTCTTCAAGTGTATATCTCACTTTTTCTTTGATAGTTTTCTCTTTCTTTGCTTTATCAAAAACTTTTGAGGTAGAGATACGCATTTTTTGCTGTGTCTCCGGCTCCACCAAAAGAATGTTGTTTTGGTATATGCGAAATTTCAGAAGCTCAATGTTGATTGGTAATAAATCAGCAGTATCAAGATCAAATTTGTTATAGCTCTCCGCAACACAAATCACTCTAGGAGAAGCCCAGTCATTATCAACATCAACTTTTGCTTTTTGTACCAAAACCTCAAAATCAGCTTTATGGTCTAGAAGCCAGCGCAAATATGAAAGCCCTTGATTAATCACATTATCGTTTTGGCTTCGCTTGTACTCAATAACGACTGGCGAGCCGTTGTTGTCAATTCCAAGTGTGTCAATTCGTCCGCCAAAACTTGTTGAATACTCACTTGCTAAAAAAGTAATGTTCAAAATTTCGTTGAGGTTTTCTTCAAAGATTTTCTGTATATTCCTCTCAAGCCCCACCTTAATGGGTGGGATTTTCTTCACATTCCCGTTGTTAATAGAAAATAATGCCATAATTATTCCTTAAATAAGTCGCCAACAGTAACACCCAGTGCCTTGGCGATTTTTTTTAGTGTTTTAACAGTGGGAATGGGATTTTCTCCAGTCTCAACTTCAACAATTGTATTTAAAGCCAAGTCCGCCTTTTTGGAGAGGCGATCTAGGGATATTCCCTTTTTCTGCCAAATTCCGCGGATATTTTTACTAACACTATTTTCCATATTTGCTTAACTTTGATAAACTATTATAATACACTAATTATAGTAAACTATCTCCAAAATGCTTATTATAATGATAACTAATTATTTAGAAAAAGTAAAGCAAAATCATCAAGGGAGTTCCTTTTCGTTGCCTGCGCACGGGAAGAGTGGGGCAAGGACAATTATAAATAATAATAGCCCGTCACCTTCTGAAAAAAAATTGGCGGAGGAGGTGGGATTCGAACCCACGAGGCGACTTTCACCACCTACGATATTTCCAGTATCGCCAGATCGGCCACTCTGCACTCCTCCAAGTTTATTTCACTTATTTATGAATATTATATCAATTTATTACAAAATGTGTTTAAAATCTCAAAAAGAGGTTGCGGCTGCAACTGCTGTAGTTATGAAAGAAGCTATTTCTGAAAAAACTGTTTTTAATGCAGATCACCTATTTATATTCATGATACAAGAAAGAGAAATGGGTAATATTCTATTTATGGGAAGAGTTTTTGATCCTGCTCAATAAATAATTGAAGATCTATTGAGCTACTAAAGACGCTAACCTTTTCTCCTGGATACCTCTAACATGGTGTAGTTGCAATCCCAAAAATAAATTCAAGCCTGCCTGAAAAAAACACTATCAGTCCATATACCAGTCCCACAACAGGTGTTACTGAGTACCAAGATGGTACTGGTACCATATCGGGTGCAAAGAAAAGTAGAACATCCTGTACTCCACCATAGAGCATTAACAGTCCACCCAGTGCAAATACTGAAGGGATTACTAACAAAAATTCCCACAAATTTATTAAGATTTTTACTTAAAAATGGCTACAGGGATGACTCCTTTGGGTAATTGGCATTCTCGAGCTAAGGTTTTATCTCCCAACCGTAATTCCCACTGACCTTTTTGTCCAATTGCTTCAGATACCAATGTGAAGTGTGACATCACAATTCCAGCATCAATGTATTGTGCTTTTGCAAGTACATTTCTTTTCACAACACCAACAATTGGAGATAGCCTATTTGCAATACCAGTCCATAGGGGCTTTGTTAATACTAGAGTAAGAACAATATTCCCCGGTCTAATAATGAGACGCCATGGCTGTCGATTTGCACCTGATGAAGCTAAACGAGCATGTTCAAGTATTGTCACTAATTCTGGATCTTCCTCCTCTGGCGACCAGGATTTACCCCAATTCTTATAAAAGACTATTTCCTTTAACGGTTTTCGATGATGACCACCAGCTATTCTTCTGATAGTTCTACTATGGAACCGTTCTAATATTTCTTTAGCAGGATAACCAAAAGCACAGACCACTTCCACTATCTCCCCAGATTTTAAACCCACCTCACTACCAGCAATTTTTGGATTATAAGAACCACTTATCCAACAAGTACCTAATCCTAACTTTGTAGCTTCTAACACCACCTGCTCTAATACATATCCAAGATCAATTCTGGTAATGTTACTTTCTTCAGGCATTATTCCAATTAGTAAGTGGGGTGGATTTCTCACAAGACCATATGAGCCAATTATTGAAGTTAAAATGTGATTTGTCTTATCAACACCACTTACAAGTTCTATTCTTGGTAGAACTGTTGTTAAATGTTTAGTTTTTTTAGCAAAATTAATTAGTCGCTTAAGTGTAGTTGAGTCCACAATATCTTTACTGTAACTACGTACACTTATACGCCTTTGAATTGCTGTTAGTATATCCATTTCCTTCCTTAAAATATTGAATCTCTCTTTATTATTTTGTTTGGTAATACCTAAACAAAATTGCACTAACTTTGTTCTTTAACAACTTAAATTCTCTGATTTAATAACTTACATAGTAGTACAACTAAATTCTCGTTACGATGGTTAAATCGCCATCCTATCTCTTTTAAGTGTAGATGAAAATATTGTTTTTAAACACCATAAAAGATAAGATGACAAAAATTTTTATTGCTATAGAGAGGGTGAATTTTCATAGCCAAAACTTACTGTATTATCAGGGAATTGTCAATGTACTAAGAACATTTTTGATAACATATTACCAATATCTATATTAAAAGTATTTTTGTGTTTATTATTTTTTCTTACCATTAACTGGGGAATTTCTAATAATTTTTCACTATATAAAAAACATTTTTATAGAATCATAAATAAATTTTCCACCAAAAAATAAAAGAAACGCACCACATATGGTAGAAACAATCTTCTGGAATTTTTTTCCAAAGTACTGTCCACCCCTGAATGATAAGATAGAGAGAAAATAGCACCAGAAAAAATCACACAACCAGTGAAATAACATAAAAAACAAAAGGCCTAACATACCAAAACTAATGGATCGAAAAATTAGTGTAGCTCCCACAGTAGCCCACCAAATAAGAAAATAAGGATTCCCTAAACTTAGAAGTATTCCATCTATTATAGGAAGGTGAGTGGATTT
>Ga0209986_10004494_pt1 | contig 11797 bp, 7 predicted proteins | sample BlataG_FD_183168 | JGI IMG/M metagenome (GOLD analysis project Ga0209986, IMG submission 183168) | Deep subsurface microbial communities from Black Sea to uncover new lineages of life (NeLLi) - Black_00105 metaG (SPAdes) (version 2) | ecosystem: Environmental > Aquatic > Marine > Oceanic >...
GATTGTGATCAAATTGAGTTCACTCCTACTTTGTTTTTTATGACTTCTAGTAACAAAAATTCGAAAAATTCAAAATTTTATAACTGCTAGTTATAAAATCTGAACTTAAAAAAATTAAAGAATTTGATATAATATTCTAGCAGAATAATGTGCGCCTGTAGCTCAGGGGATAGAGCGACGGATTCCGGATCCGTAGGTCGCAGGTTCGATTCCTGTCAGGCGCCCCAGCTTATTTCCTGTTTTTTATCACTTGCCTTGTTTATGTTTTCCAATCCTAATACTGTAGTTTCAGTGTAATTCAGTCAAATCTGTACCTTATTTATTTGATATCAGATTTTTATGAGCTAGATTGAAAACAATTTCCTGCTATGATAAAAGCAATAGATAAAATCATGATGAAATCAATTTTACGGAAATGACAAGCTCAATGTGGGAGCTAAGATAGTCTATGAAATAAAAAAATAAGCAACAGGCAAAATGAAAAAAATTCTCTTTGCTCTAATAATTCATTTAATATCTTCTCTTCTGGTCTTTAGTCAGGAAGAGGCCAAGGAGACTTTTGGACTTAAAATAGACGAGTCCATTAAAGTGGATGGTTTTTTAGACGAACCAGTTTGGGAGAAAGCGACAGAAATAAGCGATTTTATTCAATTTGAACCAGATAGAGGAAAGCCTGCATCGTTAAAAACTTCGGTAAAAATCCTTTATGACGAGAGTTCCATTTATTTTGGATTTCTCTGTTATGACCCTCAGCCAGAGAAAATCGCAGCTCGAATGACTAAAAGAGATGCGGAGTTATTTGATGACGATGCTATTATAGTAGGCCTTGATACTTTTCATGACAGAAGAAACTGCTATTATTTTGTGACAAACTTGTTAGGAACTCAGCATGATGGTCGGATAACGGATAATGGCCGCACAAGGGAGACAACCTGGGATGGAATCTGGAAATCCGCGGGGCAGAAGACTGATTTTGGCTGGAGTGCAGAGATTGCCGTAGATCTTAGAAGCTTGAAGTATGAACCTGGAAAAGATAAGACCTGGGGTCTCAATTTGGGTCGAACTATACCACGAGTCCTTGAGATAAGTTTTTGGGCGGGTCCTCTTGAATCTTCTCAAAAGGTTTCTCAGTTTGGAGTGTTAAGGGGACTCAGTCTTAGAAGAGCAGAGAAAAAAACTCAGATCATTCCCCATATTATCTCAAAGCTTGAGGAAGGGGAAAAATCAGAATTGGAAGGCGGGATTGATGTGCGTTATGCTTTTAGTCAGATGGTCTCAGGAAATTTAACCATCAATCCTGACTTTGCGACAGTTGAGGCTGACCAGGAACAGATCAATCTAACCCGTTTTGAACTCAGTCTTGCGGAGAAGAGAAATTTCTTTCTGGAAGGATCAGAGATTTATCAACAAAGAATTCGCCTCTTTTATTCCAGGAGAATTTCCGATATCTATGGAGGAGTCAAATTTTACGGAAAGTCAGGAGGATATGAATTTTCAGGCCTAAGCGCTCAAACGAAAAAAGACCAATTGGATGGTGAAGAATCAGCTAATTTTACGGTGTTTCGCCTGAAAAAAGATGTCATGAAGTCTTCAACGATCGGATTTCTGGCTGCCAATAAGTTAATCAACGGAAAAAACAAAGGGACTGTTGGCATAGATACTTCTCTATATTTCACCGATACATTTGAGTTTACAGGTCAATTTGCCTTAAGCTACGGTGATTACAACAATAATAACATTGCTTTTTTCCTCCGGCCGAGCTACGATTCAGCCACTTTTCATATCCATCTCCGTTACACGCATTTAGGAAGGCGCTTCAGGGACAATGCCAACGAAGTCGGTTTTATCAGGGACGACAACCGTCATGAGCTGGATTCTGCTGTAAGTAAGATTTTCTGGCTAAAGAGATGGGGCTTTGACCGGATAGAATACTTTTCCAACTATAATATTTATTGGGGATTGGACAGAAATTTACGAAGCTGGCAGATAAATCAGGAACTCTCCCTAGATTTAAAAAATAAATTTTCCTTAGAGATAGAACACACTAATGAATACAAGGCTCAAGATAACGAATTTTTTGAAAAAGATTTCAGGAATCATGAAACAGAATTTAAGCTGGGGTATAACACCAGAGAATGGCAGCATGCCCAAATTTCTTACGGCTTTGGGAGGAATTTTGATTCAGATTTTCAACTTGTTGAAGGGGGATTAAATTACAAAATAACCCAGGATTTTTCCTTCCAGTATTCTTTGACTCGTGTGATATTCGATCCTGATCCGGAGGGTGAAACCACCTGGATTCATGTAATCAGAGCGACAAATTACTTCACAAATGATCTCTTCGTTAAAGTCTTCTACCAAATAAATTCAGCTATTGATAAAAAAAATATTCAGGTGCTGTTTGTCTACCGTTTTCAGCCTCCGTTTGGTTTCATTCAACTTGCCTACCAGAAGGGAACAGCCAGGTTTGGAGAAAGAGGGACCCAAGGTCATGCTCTTTTTCTGAAAATAGCCTACATGTTTTAAAATGCTGAATTCATGAAAGTTGAGTGCATTAGAGATTTTGAAAGCCTGGAAGAACTAAAAGACCTTTGGAATGAGCTTTTGTTCTCTTCAGAGCAAAACTGCATATTCTTAACCCATGAATGGATTTTTTCCTGGTGGAAGTGCTTTTCAGAAGACAATTCCTTAGAAATACTGATCTTTAAAGACGAAAAGGGAAATCTTGCAGGGATTGCTCCTTTTCTGATTAAAAACAAAATCCTTCGCTTTATCGCCAGTCAGGAAGTCAGCGATTATTGCGATGTAATTACGCATAAAGAGAGAAGAAGGGAATTTTATGAGAATTTATTGGATTATTTAAAAACGACTTATTCAGATGTGGCAAAAATTGAATTGATGAACTTAAAGGCTTCATCTCCCACATTGAGTTTTCTGCCTAGCTTGGCACCTGAATACGGATATTCCTCTTCCTATACTGAGACAGAAGTTGCTCCTTTGCTTGAGCTTTCTTCTTCTTATGAAGATTACATGAAGGGCTTAAGCAAGAAAAACCGTCATGAGCTACGGCGCAAGTTGAAGAGGATAGAATCCCTGGAGGGAGTCAAAATCACGAAAATCACAGACAGCAGGGAATTACAATCTTCTCTCGAGACATTTATTGCTCTTCATAAAGAGGGAAGTCCATCAAAAGAGAGATTTTGGAAAAAAAAAGACATGTCTGACTTTTTCCAAGAGGTAGCCTCTCGATTTTCGCTTCAGAAATGGGTAGAGCTTAATTTCTTATTTTATGAAGACAGAATAATGGCAGCCCTTCTTAATTTTTCTTATGAAGATACGATTTATTTTTATAATGTTGCCTTTAACAAGGATTATGCCTGGTACAGTCCAGGTCTTTTTCTTTTCAATCATTGTATTAAGAAAGCCATATCAGAGGGGAAAAGAAAGGCTGATTTCTTGAGGGGAAGAGAAAAATATAAGTATTATTTTGGGGCTGAGGATAGTAAAATGTTCCGTCTAATATTGACTCCAGGAAAGAGTGAAGAATGAAGATTTGTGCTATAAGCTTTCATTGTTGTCCGTTTTCTCTTTTAGGAGGAGACGGCACCGGAGGGATGAACGTCTATTTGAGGGAGCTTTGTTCAGCTTTGACGAGTTTCCCTGAGGTCAAAATAGATATCTTCACGCGCATCCAAAATCCTAAGATAAGAGAGATTATGTATTTTTCTCCTCAAGCTCGAGTTGTTCATTTAAGAGGGGGACCAGAACGCCCGATGGATCGGACAAAGCTCTATGATTTTCTTCCTGAGTTTTCAAGGAATCTGGAGTCATTCATCTGTCAGGAAAGAGAAAACTATGACCTTGTCTATTCTCATTATTGGCTTTCAGGGCTGGTGGGGGAAGGGATAAGACAAAAATTCAACCTCCCTCTCGCTCATATTTATCACACCTTAGCCTTTTTGAAAGAGAGAGCCTTAAGAGAAGAGCCGAAAGAACACGAAAGCAGGATAAGAGCAGAAAGACATCTTGCTTATGTTTCAGATGCAATTGTCTCTTCTTCTAGGGAAGAGTTGCAAAGCTTAGTCGATGAATACGGAATCTCTTCTTCAAAGGGGAGGATCATTTATCCGGGAGTGAATAAGAAGCTCTTCTATCCTTTAGAGGACCTGATGGTTCTTCGGGATATGCGATACATAGAAAAGGATAGAATTATTCTCTATGTCGGTCGCATTGATCCTGCAAAAGGGCTTATGAATGTAATCGAGGCTTTAGAATTATTAAAGAAGAGGGATTTACCTTTGTATAGTAAATTGAAATTGATAGTTGTTGGAGGGGGGAAGAAGAAAGAAGACCTTCCAGGAAACAAAGAATTTATTCGGATTAATAAAGCCATAAGAGAAAAAAAACTGACCGGTAAGGTCATATTCCTGGGTTCAAAAAAACAGAGTGAACTCAAAAAATATTATTCTTCCGCTGAGGCACTCGTGATGCCTTCTCTTTATGAATCCTTTGGTCTGGTACCTGTTGAAGCAATGGCCTGCGGTACTCCTGCACTCGTTTCTCGAATAGGGGAGATGAGATATATTGTTCAAGAAGGGAGAAACGGATTTTCTTTTCGTGCCAATAATCCTTCTTCTTTAGCCAGTTGTCTGGAGCATTTCTTTTCGAATAAAGAAAGCTTATGGGATACGGAAAAAATTCGCCAGAATGCGATAAAGAATTTTTCATGGGGAAAGACTGCTGATGAAACTTATTCTTTATTCAGAAGATTAAGAAGAGAGAAGGCTTCGATTACCACCATATTTCAGTCCGATGAAAGCCTTCGGCCAGTTTGAATTTCTCTCCCTCTGCCATACTTTTAGCCCGCTCACATAGCCATTTTTCCATTTCTGCAGAAAAAGATTCTTTTATCTGGCTTTTATGGCAGCGCAGGGCTTTGAGCTTTAAGTCGAAAGTTTTGGTGATATCAGAACGGTGATTTATATTCTCTGATGCCCAGAACCATATCTCTTTTACACTATGGGGCTTGAGGCCCTCTTCTATGAGATCAGGATAAGCCCATATATCCCGGGCATACGGAAAGACAGCATCTAGAGTAACCTGTCCTACGATTCGGTGGTCTCTGTGCCAGATATAACGGCGATAGGGGTCAGCAGTAACGACAATTTCTGGTTTGTAGAGCCTTATGAATTTTACAATTTCCTTCCTGAATTCCGGTGTGTCTTCAAGGCTCTGGTCAGGATGCCCGAGGAATATAACATCTTTGACACCTAAAATATTGGCAGCCTCCAACTGTTCTTTTTCCCTTATTTTCGCCAGTTTTTCTGGCTTGATTTTTATATCATCGGTTCCCTTGTCTCCGTTTGTGCAGACAACATAGACAACGGCTTTTCCCTCGCAAGCCCAGTGGACCACAGTCCCGGCAACGCCGAATTCGGCATCGTCCGGGTGGGGAGTTATTACTAAAATGTCAGCTCTCTTTTCTTTCATTAGCTAGCCTGAAGAACTGGGATTATATCGAGGAATTTTATAATATCTTTCCTGCTATTACAATTCATTATCTCGTCTTGAATGAAAATGGGGACAGGCCCCATTTTTTTTCTAATTCATTATCTCTTCTTGAAGGGATTCGGTTTATATTATGTAGGGGCTTGATTTATCAAGCCCACATTTTTAATTATGCAAATAACTATTAGAATTTTATAAATTCGTGTGAAAACGGGGCCTGTCCCCATTTTTTTACATGTTATTAATATTTTGTTGTTTAGATGCGAAGAAGATAATATAATAATCCATTCTTTGGAACAGGAAGCTACCAGAAAAATGCTTCTTTGGAAAAAATTTTGCAGAAAATTCCATACCTTAAGGCTAGAGAATTGAAAGAGCGCCTTTAAAAGAATCCAAAAAGGAGGGATATATCCTTATGGATAAAAGAGAAATTCTGGAAAAGATTGCCACAAGATTACGGATTCATTCGGTAAAGATGACCACAAAGGCTGGGTCAGGTCACCCGACGACCTGTCTATCTATGGCCGATTTATTGGCTTGCTTATTCTTTGATGAAATGAAGTATGATCCTAAAGATCCAGATAATTGGGCAAACGACGAACTTGTTCTTTCAAAAGGTCATGCTGCTCCTATCTTATGGGCGGCTTATGCTGAAGCAGGGATCATACCTGAAAAGAGCCTGATGAATTTAAGAAAGATAACAAGCGTCCTCGAGGGGCATCCCACGCCGAGGATGAAATGGGTAAAATCGGCAACCGGTTCTCTGGGGCAAGGACTTTCAGTCGGAGTCGGAATGGCCCTTGTCATGAAGCTGGGAAAATCACCTGGAAGAGTTTATGTTTTTTCGGGCGATGCTGAATGCGCAGAAGGTTCGGTGTGGGAGGCTGTTAACATGGCTTTCCTTCACAAACTCCGTAACCTTTGTATGATTGTGGATATTAATAGATTAGGTCAGTCAGGGGAAACAATGCACGGGCACGATATCAAAGCGTATGATAGAAAATTTAAGGCCTTTGGTTGGGACGTGATTACTGTTGATGGGCATAAGATCGATGAAATATTAAGGGCTCTTAAGAAAGCAAGAGAAAATGTGATGCCCACCGTGATATTGGCCAAGACGATTAAAGGTAAAGGAATTTCTTTTATTGAGAATAAGAACGGCTGGCATGGAAAGCCCCTAAAGGGAGAAGACTCGAAAAGAGCTCATGAGGAGTTGGGTCCCATGCCTTCGATCGATGCCAAAAAATACGTTCGCAGGCCGAAAAAAACGCAAAACCATCAAGCCACCAAAAGATATAATTTCAAAAGGACTGTTTACAAGGGCGAAACTGCCACCAGACGTGCTTATGGTAATGCTCTTTTAAATCTTGGCAAAATAAACGAGACTGTTGTGGCGCTTGATGGAGATGTGAAAAATTCTACTTATGCTGAAGATTTTTTTGAATCTTTTCCCAAAAGATCATTCCAGTCATACATTGCCGAGCAAAACATGGTCGGCATGAGCATCGGCATGTCTGCAAAGGGCTATCTTCCTTTCCTGGCTACTTTTTCAGCATTCCTAACCAGAGCACATGACCAGATAAGGATGTCTGCCTATTCCTTTTCAAATATTAAGTTTGCTGGCTCCCATTCTGGTGTAAGCATTGGAGCGGACGGGCCTTCACAGATGGGGCTGGAGGATTTGAGCATCTTCAGACCAATTCCGGGCTGTGCTGTGCTTTATCCCTGCGATGCTTATTCAACAGAGGCTTGTGTTGAATCCATGGCTAAACATAAAGGTCTTGCCTATATAAGAACTGCCCGTCCCGCCACTCCTCTTATCTATGGCCAGGAAGAAAAATTTCCTATAGGTGGCTCAAAAGTTCTCAGAAAAAGTAAAAGTGATGTAGCAACGGTCATCGGGGCAGGACTAACAGTGCACGAAGCATTGAAGGCTTATGATGAGCTAAAGGATGAGAGAATTTCAGTCCGCATTATTGATGCCTATTCAGTTGAGCCGATAGATAAAGATAATCTTTTAAAAGAAGTCGAAAAAGCAGGAAAAAAAGTTGTCGTTGTCGAGGATCATTTTCAAAACGGTGGCCTGGGAGATGCCGTAGCCCAAGCATTAAGCGGGAAAGCAGAGATCATTCATCTTGCGGTGAAAGATCTGCCGCGTTCTGGCAAACCAGAGGAATTGTTGGATAAATACGGAATAGATGCCAACCATATAAAAAGGGCAGTAAAAGAACTGATCAGCCGCTAATATAGATTTCAAAATATATTTACTCAACTTACGTTCCTCTTAGGGGGATCTTATTTATTGAAAAGTATAAGAGGGCACAAGAAAAATTTCTCAAAACTATCCTTTGTTCTCATCTTTTTTCTTGTAGCCCTCGGCTTTTTTTCGAAAAGGCTCTTCCAGCATGAACAGGGGAAAGACTCTTCTTTTCCAGAAAGTGGCCTTGTTACGGCGGTCTACGATGGGGATACGATAAAGGTCAGATTCAAGAATGAGAAAGAAAGAAAGGTCAGACTGATCGGTATAGATGCGCCTGAAATAGGAGATTCGAAAGAAGAGGCGAAATTTCGAGCGCAAATGGCAAGAAGATTTGCTTTCTTTTATCTTTACCGAAAAACGGTAAAGCTATCTTATGACTGGGAAATCGAAGACAAGTATGACAGACTCCTAGCTTATGTCTGGACGGAAAAACAAGGGCTCTTCAATAAGTTTATCCTCAGCGAAGGTTTTGCCGCAGTTTTTTTGAAATTCCCTTTTAAATACAGGGAAGAATTTATTGAGGCGGAAAGAGAAGCCCGGGAGCTTGAAAAGGGATTTTGGAAAAAAGGCCCCTATCCCTCTATCTCAGTGCAAGACACAAGGGCTTATTTGGGTAAACTTCTCTCTGTTAAATACACGTGCTCCAGGGTACAAACTAAAGGAAAATTTGTCTTTCTTTATTCTTCTGGAGAAGAATTTTCAACCCTTGTACCACGTGAAAGTATCTCTTTTTTTCCTGAACTTAAGTCCTTTGAGGGGAAGGCATTGACTGTAACTGGTTTCTTGGAAGAATATAAAGAGGAACCTCAGATTGTTGCTTTTTTTCCCAGACAGATTAAAATAGAGAAACAATAAAATGGAAGACGGAAATCTCCTTTTTTATTTTTTTATTATTTTCTTTTCGGCCAAAATCATGGGCGAAATCTGCGTCAGGCTAAAGATGCCAGCCATCATAGGGGAGTTGATGGCCGGTGTTCTTTTGGGAAATTATGTCCTGGGGATAATCGATCATACAAACCACGTCTTGATGTCTATTGCTGAGATAGGAGTTATTTTCCTCATGTTTCATGTGGGGCTGGAAATACGCGTAAAGGATCTTTTTGCTGTTGGTAGAACCGCCGTTTTGGTTGGAATCCTTGGGGTGATGTTTCCTTTGTTATTGGGCTTTGGGAGCATGTTTTTCCTTGGCTACCAGTTTGTCGAAAGCCTGTTCGTTGCCACAGCCATCCTGGCTACCAGTGTAGGAATTTCAGTCAAGGTCTTACAGGACTTAGGATTGATCAAGCATAAAGTGGCCTACATCGTCATAGGAGCAGCTGTGTTAGATGATATATTTGCTTTAATTGTCCTTGCCTTAGTCAAGGGCTTGGCAAGAGGGGAGTTTCAGGCCTTAGAGTTTTTCCTCTTAGTGATCGAAGCCTTGGTTTTTGTCGGCTTTCTCACTATGTGGGGCCCAAGATTGGCCGGTAGAACGCGTCGCTGGATCGAGAGATTAAACATTCCTGAAGGTCCTTTTGTTTTATCTGTTATTCTCTGTTTGGGCCTAGCTTCCCTTGCTGATATGATAGGCCTGGCAGCAATTATCGGAGCTTTCATGGCAGGAATAGTGATCGATGAGTTGGCTGGAGTCTACGACTTGGAAAATAAAGTTAAGTATGTCAATGAGTTCCTTCTTCCTTTCTTTTTTGTAATGATGGGGGCCCATCTTGACCCCGGTGCATTCTTAAAGCCAAATTTGCTTTTTTTGACTCTGCTGGTAACCGCAGTCGCTGTATTAAGCAAAATGGCCGGTTCTGTGCTGGCCTGCTGGAAAGAGAATTGGAAAACCAGAATTCAGATAGGAGTTTGCATGGTTCCCAGAGGGGAGGTTGGAATTATTATCGGAATGGTTGGACTTTCCCTTCACACTATAACAAAAGATATGTATACGGTTGTCCTTGGAATGTCCCTTCTAACAACACTCATAACCCCGCCTCTCATCATTCTTTCTTTTAAAAAGAAACTACGCAAAACTTCAACACCCAAGTAGCAGCTTGATTCATCAAACCCACATTTTTGATTGTACAAATAAATTGTAGGGGCTTGATTTATCAAGCCCACATTTTGATTATATAAATATATGGTTGATCTGATAAATCATATTCCTACAAGCAAGGTGGGTTTGATGAATCAAACCCCTACAAAAGATAAATCAAGCTCCTACGAATCAGATTCCTGGGGATAATTTTGGTTTGACAGGAAATTTCACTTGGTTTATAAATCACTATATCTGAATTAAATTAGGGATATGAGAAATGTTTCAAAGGAGGGATATTTACTCATGAAAAAAATTAGAATATTATTGGCTATTTTTGCTGCCTTCTTTTTTATATGCAGTATCTTGAGTTCCCCTGCGTGGAATGCTCCTCAAAGATCAGGAAAGATCAGTCGTTATGATCCGAGTCTTTATAAAGAAATGAAGTGGCGTTGTATCGGACCCTATCGAGGTGGTCGTGTGACAGCCGTAGCTGGTATTCCCAGCCAGCCTTATACTTATTATTTTGGAGCAACCGGTGGAGGTCTCTGGAAAACAGAAGATGGAGGCATAAATTGGAAACCTGTCTCTGATGGCTTCTTCAAGACCGGTTCAGTGGGAGCCATTGCTGTTTCAGAGTGGGATCCGAATATAGTCTATGTAGGCATGGGCGAGGTGCCGATGCGTGGTAATGTTTCCCATGGCGACGGTATGTATAAATCCAATGATGCAGGAAAGACATGGAAGCAAGTCGGCTTGAGTGATACCAACCAGATCTCAAGGATACGTATCCATCCTCAAAATCCTGACATTGTTTATGTTGCGGCTCTCGGTCATGTCTATGGCCCCAATCAGGAAAGAGGTGTATTCCGCACCAAAGATGGAGGCAAGACTTGGCAGAAAGTTCTCTACAGGGATGACAAGACCGGTGCGGTTGATCTGGTCTTGGATCCCTCAAACCCGAGAATAATGTATGCTGCCCTTTGGGAATTTTTCCGTACTCCTTATAGTCTCTCCAGCGGAGGGCCGGGATGCGGCCTCTTCAAATCGACAGATGGAGGGGATACATGGAATGAGATTTCCCGAAACAGGGGACTTCCCAGGGGCATGCTGGGTAAAATCGGTGTTGCAGTTTCGCCGGCAAGGCATGATCGCGTCTGGGCCATTATCGAAGCTAAAGATGGTGGTGTTTTTCGTTCAGATGATGGAGGTGAAACCTGGCGTAGAGTGAATGAAGAACGCCGCTTGCGCCAGCGTGCTTTTTATTACAGCCGAATTTATGCTGATCCCAAAGATGCAGAGACGGTTTATGTCCTTAACACCGCTTTCTACCGTTCTGTGGATGGAGGGAGGACCTATTCTTCTATTCGAGTTCCTCATGTCGATAATCATGATTTATGGATCGACCCTGAAAATCCCGCCAGGATGATAAATTCGAATGACGGTGGTGCTAATGTGACTTATAACAGCGGGGTTTCCTGGACAGCACAGGATAATCAGCCAACCGCCCAGTTTTACCATGTAACTACCGATGGCTATTTTCCTTACCGGGTTTACGGAGCTCAGCAGGATAACAGCACGGTTCGTATTGCCAGTCGAACAACGGGAAGCGGCATAGATAAGCCGGATTGGCACTCTGTCGGCGGTGGGGAAAGTGGCCACATTGCCCCCCGCCACGACAATCCAGACATTGTCTATGCTGGAAGTTACGGTGGGCTGATCACACGTTGGGATTACAAAACGCGCGAGACGCGAATTATTAGTGCTTGGCCAGAAAACCCTATGGGCTGGGGAGCAGGTCTTTTAAAATACCGTTTCCAGTGGACAGCCCCAATCCTCGTCTCAAAGTTTGATTCCGATGTTCTTTATCATGCAGCCCAGGTCATTTTTAAAACAAAAAACGAAGGACAGAGCTGGGAAATCATCAGTCCTGATCTTACCCGGAATGACAAGACTAAGCAGAAGCCCTCTGGTGGTCCGATCACACATGATAACACGAGCGTTGAGTATTACTG
>Ga0209986_10004496_pt1 | contig 11794 bp, 12 predicted proteins | sample BlataG_FD_183168 | JGI IMG/M metagenome (GOLD analysis project Ga0209986, IMG submission 183168) | Deep subsurface microbial communities from Black Sea to uncover new lineages of life (NeLLi) - Black_00105 metaG (SPAdes) (version 2) | ecosystem: Environmental > Aquatic > Marine > Oceanic >...
CGCATGATAGAGTGAAGCGAAAGCGAGAGTCACCCACATAATTGCCACAATGATTCCGACGCCGAAGCAAATCAGCCCGGCGATACCGATAGGTATTGCCAGTAAGCCAATAAGGAATACCTTCCAGGCGTGCCCGCCAGTCATTCGCCAGCTCTCCCTAATCGCTTCCATTACTTCCATTTTTCGGTCTACCACAAGGTAAGGTGTAAACGCTAACTTACATGCAAATATGATTCCTGGTACTATAAGCAAAATCAAACCAACAATAACGATTACAAACACCAGTAAACTGGCCAAAACTGCATTCCAGTAGTTTTTAAAAGCTTCAAACATATCTTTTATCTCAAGCTTATCTCCTCTTGCTGCCTTAAGATAGGCAAATGCTACACCATACTGCACTGGCCCGTTAATTAAAACACTATAGACAAAGCCAAAAAAGCCTAATACGCCGGTGGCAGTAGCAATACCCTGTGACCATCCACCCATCCCAGTAGGAATGCCAATCAAGAAGCCTATGATACCTATTAAGAATAGCTCCAAGAAATACTTCCAGAGTTGCCGCCAGCCATTCTTGTAGCTCGAACCTACCCCTGGCGCCCATACGGCAAAGTCCTTTACCACAGCTTCGTTACCTTCGCCCATGTCAATTCCTCCTTAGATACATACTTCAGGTATTTGAACTGTAATTTAGTCTTCATTTGTCAGATTGTCAACTATCCGGTTTTCGTTCTATTCTAATCCAACCCCCGCTACCATGAGATAATCATACATAGGGCTTTCTTAGATGCTAGACCCATGATTTGTAGTTGGGTTCAACGGGTGTTATCATTTGTTGGGCTGTTGAAAATAAGCGGATGCCTGACAAGTGTCTACTCGGTTTCGGTTGGTGATAAGATGTTTGACGGCATTATGAAACGGTTGGCAGTGCTTATAACCATTGGACTGTGCGTCCAACTCGCCCTCCCTAGCTCAGTGCAATCAGCACCGGAAGACCCTACTCAGGTCAAGGAGTTGAACTTCGTTTTCATTCATGGTGCTGGTAGCAATGTTTGTCCCCTACAGCTTCTGGCTGATTCTATCATGGAGCAGCTACCGGCCTATATCGTTGACTACGAGCAAGCCAATGCTGGCACTAAGATTCGGGTTGATATGTTGAAGAGATGCTATCCCAACAATGTAGACATTGATACCTGGGCTCATAACATCGCTGACAGCATCGACAAGCATTTCCATAATAAGAAGAATCTAATCTTAGTTGGCCACAGTATGGGAGGCAAGGTAGCCCTCTATGCGGTGGCACAGAATATAGGCGGTTTGGCTGACAAGGTAGCACTGGTGGTAACTATCAATAGCCCGGTTAAGAGTCTGCAAGAGTATTATGTTACTGGCGGCGGACCGGTAGAGCAGTATTGTCGAGCCCGATGGTTACTTTCCGACCGAGGAGTCTGCAATTCTCTAACTTACTACGATAGCTCTCAAGATGGGAGCTGGGTCGGTGGCAATAGACACTGGTTAGCTTTCATATCGGGTGAGGTTGCGCCGCTAAGTGAGCAGTTTAATGTTGGTGGGGTTGACCCTTGGCCGAGAGACATGGATGACTCCCTTATACCAATCTCAGCTCAATATTCTGACGGGGCTGACGTAATCTACTACGGAGAACACGGGCACAGTGATTTTACCGTCTCAGGCGGGGTAGCGAAGTTCATGGTGGATCAAATCCTCCGCTACATTTTTGGCAGGCGTATAGAGTGCTCCGTCTTTGCCAGGAGTGGCGCTTTCGAACACAAAGCCAATTGGCTACCGGGAACAGATTACTGGGAAGATATAGTCGGTGAAGTTCTTGTTGACAGCGGTAGTCTGTCGCACGTGAATGATTCCTTCACTGGGTGGCAAGAGTGGGAGGATGTGGTTGGTGAGTGCCCGGCTGAGGCTAAGCGGAGTAGTTACCAGGTCAGTCAGGTGAGCCCATTCCCCTTCCTTACTGGTATTCAGGAATCGCGCTGGCTGAATCCTGATGCCCCGGAGGATTGCCAGCTCTATTTGCGAACCAGGGCTGCCCCGAGGAATCGCGTAGAGGTAGATTGGAGTATTTATCGTCAGGGATTACTGCCCGCGGGGACTAAGCGCGACCATTATGAAGTTGAAATAATCACCGGCACGCCGCTCACCAACATTACCCGCGTGTCATGGGTAAATGGCAACCTCGGTGACGTGAGGTTACGGATATGGTCGCAAGCAGAGAGTCCCTTCCGGTGGTTCAAGGCTGAGTGGAGGGTTTACTCCAAGGAAACCCGACGAAGGAAGGTCATTGACGAAATTCCTGTGCAGGTGGCAACAGGTGCTGCTCTGGGCGGCGGAGATACCTGTTCCTGCGTGGAATGATTGTCACAAGACTGGTGCAATCAGGCTACGCGTTGATTATATATGCAGCTCGGCCCGAGCCTTGACGGTACGAATCAGGCTATCCCGGGTGACAATACCGATTACCTTGTCGTCTTCCAATACCGGCATCTGATTAGTTTCTAACTCATCCATTTGCTCGAGTACGCTTCTAGCTGTTTGTTCAGGATGGGCAGTCCTCAGTTCACTAGCCGGTGTCATAATCTCACCTATACGGGTGGAGTCCCAGCGCTCTTTGGGTATGGATTTTATACTACGCATAGTCACAATCCCTTGCAATTGGACACCATCAACCACAACGAAGTAGCGCTGCCCGGTAACCAGAATACAATCCCGGACTAATTGCCCAAGGGTAAGTTGCTGGGTGACGAAAGGGCATTCCTTGCTCATAATACTCCCAGCCATAATACCTTCGAGGACTTCACCCACTACCGCCTGGCGATGACTCTGAGCAGCTGCGCTCTGTAAAACCCACCCAGGAAATGCCAGCAGTATTCCAACAAACCATTGCTGGGTGATAATCAGTAGCAGGATGCCCCCGACAAAAAGGAGTAAACCAATACCCCGTCCCGTCCAACTCGCAATACGTGTTACCCGGTCGTAATTACCAGTCGCCCTCCACAGGATTGCCCGCAGAACCCTGCCTCCGTCTAAAGGGAAACCAGGAACAAAGTGGAATAAGGCCAGCATAAAACAAATAAAAGCCAGCCACTGGATGAGCCCTTCAATCATGATGTTGCCAGCGTTCACCAGTACAACATGAACCCCGTAAAACATTCCGGCTATTAATAAGTTAGACAGAAGTCCAGCCGCAGCCAGTAACAGCTCAAGAACCGGGACGGTGCCTTCTCTGGTTATCTGAGGTACTCCGCCAAAGACAAAGAGAGTGACACGTTTTACCGAGATTCCCTTACTGATAGCCAAAAGAGTGAGGACAAGTTCACGAATACTAATGGCTATAAAAAAAAGCAGGTAGCCACCTATGCCAACAATCATCCTTTGCCATAAGGGATAAACCTCAGGGAACTGGGTCACTACAGCGGCTACTATCAAGATGAAGGCAATAGACCACGTATAATGTAACCGTATGCGGATGCCAAAAATCTGACCTAGATTAGGCAAACCTCTCAATTTCCTCTCCAGAGTGACACAACCAATGAATTCACATCATAAGGTAGTGTAGCTGCCAACCTGTATCCTTAACATAATTAACACAAACTCACGGTATTTGGCATTTTGAGTAGCTAGACCGGTTTTGTCAAGTTCTCAGCATTGCGCTTTCTACCGGATTGTTCACCTGAGTCAATTATCCCTCCACTTACCCACAGAAAATGAGGGTGTAACCATCAGTATTTGGTATAATTCAAGGGACAATGCTCAACATGGTAAGTGGTGTACTCTAAGTATTATTAGCCTATTAGAGTTGGAGCATCATATGGGAGCGTGAAAACATGCCGTTAGGCCTAGCAGTCATAGCTATCGGTTACCTTCTGGGCTCCATTCCCTCGGCGTACATCATGGCTCGCCTGAGAAAAGATGAAAATGTCACACTATTGCTGATGTAGTACATTGGCTAGCAGTTCTTGTAATTAGATGGTATCATAGAGAGTCAAGATAGCTTAGAGGTTCAGATGTGCGGATCAAACTAAGTTTCCTGGGTGCTGCCCGTAACGTAACTGGTTCCCGATATTTACTGGAAACTGACAACACCAGGCTTCTGGTGGACTGTGGGCTTTACCAGGAAAGGGAGTTTAGAAGCCGGAACTGGGAGCCTTTTCCCATCCCACCCTCTACCCTAGATGCCGTTCTCCTGACTCATGCCCATGTAGACCACTGTGGTCTGATTCCCAAGCTGGTTGGTGACGGCTTCCGAGGTAGAATCTACTGTACTGAGGCTACCTCTGAGATTGCTCAAATCATACTCCTTGATTCCGCGCATCTTCAGGAAGAAGATGCCGAGTTTAAAAGAAAAAGGCATGAACGAGAAAATAGAAGAGGTCCCTTCCCCGAGATTCCACTCTATACTGTCGATGATGCCAAGGCTTCTTTTCCTCTATTCTTACCGGTAAAATACGGAGCACCCACTCAGATAGGCAATGGAGTCGAAGCTACGTTCTACGATGCCGGCCATGTTCTCGGCTCATCAATGATAAAGGTTGAGGTGAGTCAAGGGGGAGAAAAAAGGACTATTATCTTCTCTGGGGACGTGGGCAGGTGGGACAGGCCGATATTACGGGACCCAAATGTTTTCAGCAAAACAGATTATATTGTGGTTGAATCCACCTATGGGGATAGAGTACACGCTCAGGCAGACATAAGTGACAGTCTTGCTGACATCGTGAATTCAACTTACAAAGCTGGAGGAAACATAATCGTGCCCAGTTTTGCCCTAGAGCGAACCCAGGAAGTCCTATACTATCTCAATGACTTGCTGATTGAAGATCGTATACCACATTTGATGGTGTTTCTCGATAGCCCCATGGCAACAAACATCACCGAAGTCTTCAAACATCACTCTGAATTATTTGACCAAGAGATGATTAAGCTTTTGCGCCATAATAAGTCGCCTTTCGACTTTCCTGGTTTTAAAATGGTCCAGACGGTAGATGAGTCCAAATCACTTAATCACATTGCCGGTACTGTCCTGATAATAGCTGGCTCCGGGATGTGCACTGGTGGGAGAGTGAAGTATCATCTCGTCAGCAACATTTCCAGAAGAGAGAGCACGATACTCTTTGTGGGATATCAAGCAATCGGTACGCTGGGGAGACAGATCGTTGATGGTGCCAAGCAAGTAAGAATTCTGGGTCAGCAGTTTCCCATCCGAGCCAGAATAGCCCAGATACACGGTTTTTCTTCCCACGCCGATAGAGACGAACTTCTCAGGTGGCTTTCTGGACTGATAATTGCGCCAAAGCACCTATTTGTTGTTCACGGAGAGGCTAATGTCGCCGAACAGTTCGGGGAATTCCTTAGAGAGAAAACTGGCTGGAAAGTATCGGTGCCAGGGTGTGAGACAGAGGCTCTCCTGGAATAGCAAGATAAGTTCCGTATGCTTGAACCGGGTCAAGACTTTTTCCTATTGTATCTCGAGCCTACGGAAAGCCAATAGGCAATTCATGGTCAGAATTTGTCTCCAAGGAGGATGGCATGCTATACGGATATGAAATAAACGATCTAGCCAAAGAAGAATCCTGGCGTATGTTCCGGATAATAGGCGAATTGGTGGAGGGTTTTGATAGACTTTCCGGAATAGAACCGGCGGTAACCATATATGGTTCGTCTAGAATGAGGGCAGACGACGAATTATACGCGCAGACGGAGGAAATAGCCCGCCGGCTTGGAGAGCTCGGTTTCTCAATCATAACCGGTGGCGGGCCTGGCGTGATGGAAGCAGCCAACAAGGGTGCGCTCAAAGCCGGGGTGGTATCAGTCGGACTGAATATTGAACTGCCTGAGGAACAGGTCTGTAATCCTTATAGCACCAAATCAATAACATTTAGTCACTTCTTTGTTCGCAAGGTCATGCTGGTAAAGTATGCCGTTGCTTTTGTCATAATGCCTGGTGGCTTAGGCACGCTTGACGAGCTAACTGAGGTGTTATGCCTGATGCAAACCCATAAGATAAAACCTTTCCCTGTGCTGTTATTTAACAGCCCATACTGGAAAGGACTTCTGGAGTGGCTACAGAGTTCTGCTTTAGCTAGAGGCTATGTTTCTGAAGAGGATTTTGATCTGCTAAGAATTTGCGATCACCCCGATGAGGTAATCGAGGCCATCCAGAAGTGGTACAAAAAGCAAGAGGTTGTCGGTCGGAAAGCACTGCTCAAATAAGTGTCATGATTTCTGATGTTTTCTCCAACACGTCGTCTTAACCTGAGAATCACAAAATGGCTATTTGTTCCGTTTCTTGGCTACACTGTAAAATGACCAAAAGAGACGAATCAATTCCCGAAGAGGTGATTGAATTGAAACAGAAAGCAGTCATTCTGAATTCCAGGGATAATGTGGCTACTTCTCTAGCCAATCTGAAGGCTGGGGATACCTTAGAACTGGAGGTCGGTGGAGAGACCCGGGCAATAAAGCTAACTACCGACGTACCCTTCGGTCACAAGTTCAGCTTATCTAGAATAGAGCCTGACTCACCGGTGATTAAGTATGGTGAGGTGATTGGCATTGCCACCGTTATCATAGAGCCTGGCGACTATGTTCATATACACAATGTGGTCAGTACTCGGGGGCGGGGTGATTTATCGGGAGGTGTAAAGTGAGCTTTCTCGGTTATCGGCGTCAGAATGGTTCTGTGGGTGCTAGAAACTACATCGGTATTATTTCCACGGTGGGCTGTGCCAATGACGTAACCTGGCGGATATCCCAACAAGTCAAAGGTTCCATCCCTTTTATTCATGGTCAGGGTTGTGCCCAAACCCAGCCAGACCTTGACATAGTAACCCGAACCCTTATTTCCTTGGGCTGGAATCCTAATCTAGCTGGAGCATTGTTGGTAAGTCTAGGCTGTGAGTCAGTGTCAGCTGACAAAATAGCTCAGGGTATTGCTGAGTCGGGCAAGCCTGTGGAAAAAATAGTAATTCAAAAGGTAGGGGGTGTTACTTCTGCTGTAGCTCAGGGCTCTGTACTCGCTCAAGCTATGACAATAGAGGCCTCCAGAATAGAAAGAGAAGCATTCCCTGAATCGGAGCTGGTGGTCGGTGTGAAGTGTGGTGCTTCAGATTCTACTTCAGGTCTGCTTTCAAACCCGGCAACCGGGGCTGCCTGCGATTTGGTAATCGATAACGGTGGCACCTGTATATTCGGGGAGACCACAGAATTCATGGGGGCTGAGCATATCCTCGCCCGTCGAGCAGCTACTCCTCAGGTGGCAAACAAAATCATGGATATTGTGGCCCGCATGGAGAGAAGGGCTACCGCCATGGGATTTGACATGAGGGGTGGGCAGCCTACTGGTGGCAATATTGCCGGAGGACTGACCACCATCGAGGAGAAATCTTTGGGTGCCATAGCCAAAGGGGGCACCAAGACCATCAAGGGAGTCTATGAGTATGGCGAACGGCCTCAGGGCAAGGGATTATTCATAGTTGATTCGCCAGGGAGGGAGTTGGAATTCCTTACTGTCCTAGCCGCGGCTGGAGTTCAGGTCATCATCTTCAGCACTGGGTTAGGTGCCTCACCGGGGTTTCCCTTTGTCCCCGTCATTGCCGTTACCGGTAACCCGATTACCTATGAACGGCTCACCGACCATCTGGATGTATTTGTCGAGCTAACGGAGGAAGCTGCCACTGGTATTGCCCGGGCAGGGAAGGCTCTATATCAAGAAGCCCTGGCGGTAGCTTCGGGGAAGCAGACTAAGGCTGAGACAATGGGCTATGGTAACTTCCCTAACATTTTCACCATCGGGCCTGTGATTTAGCCGTCTTATTAGAGAAGATGGGATACCGTTCTGCCTGCCAATTAAAAAGCCGTCACCATCGCTCTTAAATTGTACAATCTGGCTTGTTGCTGCTGAGGGCACCGGAACTGCCTTCTACTGCCAGTCTTCGCTGGTGACTGCGCCATTTCAGCGTTGGCAGTATTGCCAGAATAGATTGTTAGACAGTCCCCAGAAATACGAGGGGCTCCGGCCATAGGCTCGGTCTATTGTAATCTTGGTGTTTTGGAGTAAAATACTGTTAACAAATAAGGGAGGTAAGCGATGGAGGTACTGTTCGCGATTGTCGGTATAATATTGCTCATTGCTGGTGGCATAGGACTATTCCTCACCTGTACTAACTATCCGGTAGTTACTCTCGAGTGGATTGAAGGCACTTTGACTTACGGGGTCTTTGTCATATTAGGTCTAGCCGCTATCATCATCCTCGCCCTAACGCCGCGGGAAACATAGAAGAAGCTCACGGAACAGTAGAGCGTCATCTTGCTTTCCGTTTAGCAAAGTAGCGTTTCGCGGGGTCACTTAGGTGTGAGATTTCTTGTGGGGGCCCTAACCAAAATCAAGTTTAATCGTTAATAATATTAAGGTTATAATCATTGAGGGTCACCAGGAGTAATAATTAGAGGTAGCTGAAATGAAGAACATATTTCTGTGTGCACTAATGGCGGTCGTGCTGTTGGGCTTGGTGGCCTGTGCTGAACCAGCGGCCGGTGAGATAATTACATCAGAGAAGCAGCGGGTGACTTCACCAGATGTGAATGAAGCCGACCTAGCAACGCTGGTCAGCGGAAACAGTGCCTTCGCTTTCGACCTGTACCAGGCCCTTAGCCAAAAGGACGGGAACCTCTTCTACTCTCCCTACAGCATCTCGCTGGCACTGGTGATGACTTATGCCGGTGCTCGTAGTGAGACCGCACAGCAGATGGCCGATACCTTCCACTTCATGCTCTCTCAAGAGCGTCTGCATCCGGCATTCAATAGCGTGGATATTGAACTCAGTCAGCGGGGTAAAGGCGCCAAAGGCAAGGATGGGGAGGGCTTCCGGCTGAACATCGTCAACGCCATCTGGGGTCAAAAGGGCTACGAGTTCCTCTCCCAATTTCTCGACCTCCTGGCGGAGAATTATGGTGCCGGGCTAAGGCCCCTCGATTTCGCCAACGCACCGGAGGAGTCTCGCATCACCATCAATAACTGGGTCAGTGACCAGACAGAGGGTCGGATTGAAGACCTGATTCCGCAGGGTCTCATTGATGCACTCACCAGACTTGTCCTCACTAACGCCATTTACTTCAATGCGGCTTGGCAGCACCCCTTTAGTGAGGATATTACAAAGGATGGCCCATTCTATCTGCTTGACGGAGGTGAAGTCGCCGTACCAATGATGAGGCAGACGGAGACGTTCGGTTATGCTGAGGGTGACGGATATCTAGCTGTGGAACTGCCGTACGACGGCCGTGAACTCTCGATGGTGATCTTGCTTCCCCAGGCAGGCAAGTTTGAGGTGTTTGAGGGCTCGCTGGACCCCCAGTTCGTGGATGCCATTGTGAAGGACTTGGAACCCAGGCAGGTCGCGCTGACGATGCCACGATTTGAATTCGAATCCGGCTTCAGTCTAGGGGAGATTCTCGCAGCATTAGGTATGCCGGTTGCCTTCTCCGGAGGCGCAGATTTTTCAGCCATGACTGGCAATCGCGACTTGTTCATCGGAGATGTAGTACACAAGGCGTTCGTATCTGTAGATGAGGCTGGCACAGAGGCTGCAGCGGCTACTGCAGTTATAATGCCAACGGCGATGCCACCTGGAGAGCTTGTCGAAGTAACTGTAGATCGGCCCTTCATATTCTTGATACGTGACATCGAGACCGGATCAATACTGTTCATTGGGCGCGTGGTAAACCCGAGTGCCTGAATCTCTTTCCACTGCCATATCGGGCCTTCTGAATTGCACATATGCTTAAATTGTTACTTTGTCACTTCAGAGGCAAAACATCGGTAGAGCGACCTAAGTCGGATACGCGCCTAGAGGGATTCGAACCCACGACCCTCGGTTCCGAAGACCGATGCTCTATCCGCTGAGCTATAGGCGCTAAACTAATGGGGTGAGTGGAGGGATTTGAACCCTCGTTCTCCAGGGCCACAACCTGGCGCCTTAGACCACTAGGCGACACTCACCATAGATAGTATCGGTCCCGATCTGTGGTATAGATATCATAGCTAAAAACCTTTGCCCTTGCAACAGCAGCTACTTTGAGGCTAGCTCTACTATAGTAACCCCGTTCCCTCCCTCACCATAGTCACCCGGTCGGTATGATTTGACCAATGGATGCTTGGCAAGCTGTTCTCGGACTGCCTGGCGCAGAGTCCCTGTCCCCTTACCATGAACTACCCTAATCTGGTATAAGCCAGCCATAAAGGCATCATTCAAATATTTATCTAGTTTTAATAGAGCCTCATCCACAATTAAGTGGCGAAGGTGTACCTCGTTTATCGCCGGCGTCATATTGGCACGATATTTCCTCCTGAGCACCATAGTAACACCCCCAGCACTGATTTTAGCATCATGATAAGGATAGGACAATGTATTGCCACCTAGACAAGCCAGAGAAAGGGATTTAACAGGGCGAAGCAAACTGGAGAAGAAATTGCCTATTAGAGGTGTTCAGCCAGTTCGGTCAGGCGGTGAATTCGGTGGCAGTCGCTGACCTCGGGGTATATATCATAATGGTCGATAAGTATAGGGGTAATACCCACCCCTCTAGCTCCGAGTACATCTAAATTATACTGGTCGCCGACATGGACTGCTTCTGAAGCGTTAACCCCCGCCCGCTGTAACGCAGCCAGAAAAATAGGCGGGGCAGGCTTGTCCGACCCCACCTCCCCAGAGGTAACCACAAAGTCAAGATAGGGCTCTAGACCTAGCTCACGGCAGATAGCATTCATATCCTTATTTAGATTGGTTAGCAAGCCCAAAACAAACTTCCGCTCTTTTAGTGTTTTCAAGGTTGATAGCACATCATCATAAAGGGCAAAGGTAACCCCCTTAAATTGCCGTGCCACTATCTGCATCACTTTCAAGGGTAGCTCTTTGGCAACCTTGACCCCACCCTCGGCTAGTATCGCCTTCGGGTAGTGCACAAAAACCTGGAGCTGCTCCTGGCGACTCCTTTTCTCCACCGGGGATTTAGCATTCTCCTCAAAATAGTATCGGTCAGCCGTCAAAATACCACGTATTACTTCCTTGGTTGGCAGCTCGATACCAAATTGCCGAAAAGCTTGAATATACAACTCATGCCGGGGAGGGTTAAAGTGGGCTAGGGTATTAAACCAATCAAAAAATACTGCTTTAATCACAGTGATTTCTCATCCTACTCCTCTTTAATGCCAAGGTCTCTAATATAATCAACAGCATTCTGGACGGTTACTATCTTCTCCGCCTCCTCATCCGGAATCTCAACCTTCCGGGATGGATTGCTAAATTCCTCTTCCAAAGACATTATCAGTTCTACCAAGTCCAGAGAATCAGCGCCTAAATCATCAACAAAGCTAGCCTCGGGCACCACCTCCTCTCCCTCCACCCCCAGCTGCTCGACAATTATCTTCTGTACCCGCTCAAAAATAGTTGCCACTTTTTACCCCCTTCCAAGAGCTTTCTATCTGCTGACAAGAGCGCTAACCGAGCCCAGGACTCCGTTAACAAACCTTGACGAATTATCACTGCCAAATGTCTTGGCCAGCTCAACGGCTTCATTTATCGCTACCTTAACCGGCACCTTATTATCAAGTAAAATCTCGAATATTGCAAGCCTCAGGATGTTCCTATCGACCACCGCTATTTGTTCCAGTGGCCAGGCAGTAGCCAAGCTTTGAATGTGCCGGTCAATCTTCTCCTTGTTCTGGATAACGCCGCTTACCAGCTCACGGGTGAAGTCGGCATTTTCCTCAGACAAC
>Ga0209986_10004498_pt1 | contig 11788 bp, 18 predicted proteins | sample BlataG_FD_183168 | JGI IMG/M metagenome (GOLD analysis project Ga0209986, IMG submission 183168) | Deep subsurface microbial communities from Black Sea to uncover new lineages of life (NeLLi) - Black_00105 metaG (SPAdes) (version 2) | ecosystem: Environmental > Aquatic > Marine > Oceanic >...
ATTTTCACACCTATCCCTATCCCTGCCGCAGAAAATGAAAGGAGGTGACACGATGAACGTGATATTGTCGGCAATAGTAGCGTCCGGTATTGGCGCGCTGTTGTACCTGGCGATCACGCTGATTGGAAGTTTCTAATAGCGTGGTTGGAAGTTTTCACTAGTCGAATTGGAGGTGTACTGTGGCAGAACTAGAAGGACCTTATGAGATCTTGGAATTGGGGGACGGGGGATCGCTGGTGTTGCACCCGACGGCGTTCACTACCGGGACGATGGTGATCCATCCCCGGTGGCTGCCGGCCGGAAAGACGATCAAGGTGATCCGCATCTGGGTGCCGGAAAGCGACAAGCCGTTATTCCCGGACTATTTTGACATAACGGCGTCAACGCTGGTAGCACAGTTGGAGCCGATCCTGAGAGCTAGCGACCTGCGGGGATTGGCGTTGACCATAACCAAGCATGGTGTTGCGCCGAAGGCCAGATACCAGGTGCGCGTGGAGCACGCTTGACAAGGTGCACCACATGGTGTACAATTTACGTAGGTTTTACGCTGTGCCTCGCCTGGCATGGTCACTGAGGCGACAGTGGCCGTGCCAGATTGCGAGGCACTTTCACGTTCAGGAGGTCTTAATGGAAAGTCACAGGACCGATTATCGATGGGGGATCCCTGCGCTGGACAGCGGGTTCACGATGATTCCCAACTTTGTCCTTCGGCACTATGCCGAGGTGGGAGTGTCACGGCCTGAGTTCCTGTTCATCCTGCACCTGGCCAGCTACAAATTCGACTCGCCGAAAGGCCAGGCAAGCCCGGCGCTCGAGACGATCGCCGCACAGATGGATTACAAGGTGCGGCAGGTACAACGCATACGAGCATCGCTGGAAGAAAAGGGGATGCTCAAAGTATGGGAGCGGCCAGGGACTACGTCAGTGTACGACTTCCAAGGGCTGGCACTGGCCTGCCTGGAGCTCGAGAAGAAGGAGACCTCAAATGACACCGGTGTCACCCAGGACACCCCAGGGGTGTCACCCAGGACACCCCTGGGGGTGTCACCCAGGACACCCGAAGAACAAGAACAGAAGAACAAGAAACAGCAACAGCAGGCTGCTGCTGCTGCTTCTTCTGAATCTGTTAGGGAGAAGAGCGCGGACGCTGCTGCTGCTGTTTCGGCTGCCGCTGCTGCTGCTTTGCAATCTGCTGGGGGAGAGATCGGGGAGCTGGAGAACCTGGGGATATCAGAGATAATGGCTGCTCAGTTGGTGGCAACGCACGGGCCCGAGCAAGTCAGGAGCGTGCTGGAGCGCTTGAGGCAGTCACCGGAGGCAGTCAGGAAACCGAGCGGTTGGGTCATCGCCGCCCTGCGAGGCCGGTACGTCCCCCTCGGACCGCCCGCCGGGGGAGGAGGCTCGGCACTTCTGCAGAGTCAGCGCGGAAGGTGTGCCTTCAAGCGGGCCCCGAGCTTGGGGGAATGTCCTTCAGAAGAGTACGGGGAGCCTGCGTATCCCTGGTGCCGAGGTTGCGAGCGCGGCGGTTGACGGCCCCGGCGGTTCGTGGAGCCTGCGGAGGCGGGCCACGTCCTCGATGCTGAGGCAGTCGACTTCCTCGAGGACGTAGTTGACGCTGCCGATCTGGTAGACGTGATCGACGGTGATAGTTTCGAGTTGTGTCGCGATGCCGGCCGTGATCTGGGCCAGGTAGTAGAGCGCCGCTGCGCGGTTCTCGAAGTGACCTACCACACCGATGCCCAGGACGCTTTCGCGAATGATGCGGACGATGGTTCGTTGCATGGTTATTCCCCTTTCGTGTGGAGCCGCCCACAGAGCGGCTCTCTGTGTTGGCCAGTACCAAAACTGGTCATAAAAGCCCCCGACTTACCCCCCAGTTGCAAGGTCTACCTGTTGTGGTTTCGACGCCGTGAAAAGGCTGTTTCTGCCCAGTGCAACCACGACCCGTAGTGGTGGACGTCGATGTGCCCACAGGAAGACCGTAGAGCGTTTAGTCACCATTTATGGTACGTCTACCCACAGGGTTTTGCGTCGACAGGACGGTAAGAAGGACCCTGAGAGTTGCGCTGAGGTTTCGCAGCTCGAGACGGATGTCGTCGTCCGACGGGCGGTCGGCCAGATAGTCGAGACAGACAATCACCTGGCGCAGCTCAAGGTCGATGAGTTCTTGTTTGGTAGCCATGGTTCCTCCTGTTGGTTGTTAGCGGCCTGGAAGGCGCGCTCTGATTCGGCGAATATCTCCCGCAGCTCGGCCAGCGGGATCGCGTTGGCGCGTTGCCAGGTTGTAGCGTATGGGGCTGCCACGAAAAGCGGATCGAGAGGTTCGTATGACGGGAATGCGTAGGCGAGGCCCATCTCGACCAGGGATAGCAGGTCGGCGTGGAACGCGCGGTAGTCGTCGATGGTCATTTGTGAACGGGACATAGGTTGGCCTCCTTGGCTGGGATACGATACTACGTGGTACCAGGTGGTAATGCGGTACTACGTTTGCGGTTGCCTGGCTGGCGCATGCGGCCACTGAGCACATAGTTGTCAAGGGACAAGCGGTCTATGAGGCGTCTGTAGTGGCCAGCTATGGTGGTCGTCTTGCCACACACGAAACCCAGCCACAGCCACCTGGCGATGGATGTATAACATCTTTTGATATCGTATTTGGCGGAGAGGTAGTCTACCGTCTCCGGCATAGTCAAGTAGCGTTTCAACTCGAGCGGAGTCGGATCGGGCTCTGGCTCGGTTTGCTGTTTGGGCTCGAGGAACGTGAAGCCGTGATAGCGCATGTAATAATGATAGATGCTCAGGAGGCTGCCGGCTTTCGTCAGCACCCAGGGCACAGGAGCCCAGTCTTCGTCCTGATCCAGCGGCCGGTAGCGCTGGGCATCACGGTCCAGGCACAGGACGGCGCCGTCCTCCAGGATGGACGCGGGCCACAGGCGCGTTTCGCGAGCCAGGATGATTCGCTGCTCGATGGTCAGGGAACGCGTCTCAGTCGTGATTTTTGGCATTGGGGACCTCCCTCAGGTTCTCTAGCTGGCGTTCTTTGATGCGGATGCAGCGGCGGACGATGACCGCCTCGCTCTGCAGCGACGATAGTCGTTTGCGCAGGCGCCGGCGGTGGAACCCCGGTGTGGCTGCACCGAGGGAATAGTGTGCGTCTGCAATGCGGAGGTTTAGCCATTCCAGGCGGCGCTCGAGGGTCGAGATTCGCGAGCTACTGTGTTCCATTGGGTGCCTCCTCGCTGGTCGGATCCGTTTGGTACTGTGGCCTGGCTCTGGCTTTGGCCCAGTGTACGGCCTTTGGTGTTCCGGAGCACAGAGGGCACAGGGTGATTGAGACGTGTTTCAGGCCGTTCCATTGGAGCGTAACCTCCCAGCCCTCCTCGAGGGCGGCGACCATGGCGTCGATCTTATCGACCGACTCGGGTCCTGCATCGTCGCAGATGTCACAGGTCGCGTAGTAGGTCACGGTCACTTTGGTGGTGATGTTCATTGTGCTTTCTCCTTGCTTGCTGGGTGATTCCGGTACTAGAATTCTACCACAGTTGGAGGGAAAAAGCAAGGAAAATTCACGCAAAATTCACGGATAGAATGGAGATGGGGGGGAGGTGCTGTTACTGCAGTAACCATGTGGTTACACGATATGTTCATTCTGTATGGCCAGGTATCGGCGATATCGTCAAAAGTGCCGGCGTGACCTGGTCGCCTTCGAAGCGTCCGCTTGCCAGGTGGTTAGCTAGGAGGTAGCGGCGACGACCAGTTCGGCGACGTCCTCGGCCAGGCCGGAGGTGATCAGCTCGCGTGTGTATTCCGCGATGGTGATCTCTCCTGCTTTCAGTAGCTCTTGCAATCGCTTCACATAGATCGTCCAGGGGGCTTTCAGGGCGGGGATGATTAGCTGGTCACGGACGCGGGCGGCCTCGTCGACGCGGCCCTCCAGCTCGAGCTGGACCGTGGTGCCGGCTAGCAGTTCGGGGATGCCGATCGAGATCAGCCGGTCGAGGTACTGCGCCGGCGTGATTTCACCCACGCGGAAGCGGCGGGTGTAGAGCCTGGCTTGCTCGCGCTGCAGCGCCAGGGCTTGTTTTTCCTCGGCTTTTAGCTCGGCGCGCTGGATCAGGTCGAAGCGGGCGACCTCGGCCAGATCGACTGTCGCTCGAGCGAGGGCAGGATCCACGTGGATCTCCAGGAGGCCAGCCAGGTACTGGTCGGCGTCGATCAGGCCGGCGTCGTAGCGCTCGCGCTGCAGCTTGGACTGGGCACGCTGTGCGGCGCGCTGCGTGGCCTCGGACTCTCGCTTTTCGAGGACATCGAGGGCCGCGTCGTAGCGCACAGCCTCGGCGTCGACGGTGGCGCGGGCGAGATCGGCAGCGATGCCCAGCACGATCAGGTCGTCGTAGTAGTCGGCGGTGGTGATCAGCCCGGCGCGGAACTGGGTCTGGTATAGGCGCTGGTAGGCGGCGCGCGTCCTGACCAGGGCGGCCGTGGCCTCGGCAGTGGCTACTGCAGTAGCCTGCGCATCGATGCGCACGACCTCGAGGTCTACGATAGCGCGCGCCTCGGCGGGGATCACCCCGGCGGCGAGCAGCGCGTCGTAGTAGTACGCGGCATCGATGACCCCGGCGCGGAATCGTTCTCGGAAGAGGCGCTGGCGGGCGGCCTGGGTGCGCGTGGCGGCCCGGGCCTCGGCCTTGAACGTGACGCGCTCGGACTGGCCGACGCGGCGCGCGCGCTCCAGCTCGACGGTGGCCCAGGCGACGGCTTCTGATATGCCTATGGCGCGGAGCGATGAATAGTACTCGTCGTAGGTGATCAGGTCGTTGCGATACTGTTCCTTGTACATGCGGCTGAAGGCGACCTGCATCTCGCGCGTGGCTTTTTCGGCACGGGCCTCGGTCTTGTCGGTCGGTTTGGGTGTCTTGCGGATGCGTGCGCGGTTGGCCAGGATGTCCGCTTTGTGGGGAATGACGCCGATGTTGACCAGGGCGACCGCCAGGTCGTCGTAGGTCAGCAGGTCTTTGAGGTAGCGATCGACGAATAGCTTCTCCAGGTCGAGTATGTCGTCACGCAAGGCGCTCAGGCGCTCGGCGCGGACTTTCCAATCGACCTGCTTGGGAGTTTTGCCCGCTGCGGTCAATTCCTGGCGGAACTGGGCCTCGGACATGTAGCCGTTTCGAAAGTTGACACTGGCGGTGGTCACCAGGCGGTTACGTTCGGAGTTTGTCTCTCTGCGGTGTACTGTATCGACGAGCATAGGAATGTCGATCCAGTTGTAACCGGCCAGGGCGAATTTCATCTGCAGCCACCAGTCGGGATTGCCACCGGCGCGAATGTTCATCTTTTTGAGCGTCGGGATTGCGGCGCTGGGTGGGCTGGTGACCGGGAAACCGGCCTCGGCCATCCTGAGAATGTCAAAGAGGCGGGGATCGGCGGGCAGGTACTCGATGTAATCGCGGATCCATTCTTCGCTGTAGCCCCAGTAGGCCATGTATTTCCCGAACTGGGCCGGTGATAACGTATGTTTACGGTGCATACCCTGCAGGTCGCCGGGGGTCGGGATACTGACCCTCGTGCGAGCGTTGATGTAGTAGCGCATCGGCGTGGCCACGCCGACGTTGACCACGGTGCCGATCAGGGCGTTGGAGATGCTGGAGAACGAGCCCATGTCGGCCAGGAAGCCGCTGAGGTAGTGGAAGCCCATGTAGCGTAACGGGTGCACCAGCTCGATGGCGGTGCTCAGCGCGTGGGCAGATGCGCCCAGGGCCGAGGCGGTGAGAAAAGCGCGGGTGCCGATGGTCGGGGCGTCCTCGGGGGCGATGGTGCCCTGGCCGAGGATCATGTTCTGGATGCCGACCAGACCGGTCTCGAGAGCTCCCACGATCTGGTTGCCCAGCGCGCCGATCGCAGCACCGGGGCCACGGGCCATTGCCTGGCCCAGCTCGGGGCTGATCTGCGTGCCCAGGCCGACGACGTTCTGCCACAGCTCGTCTTGCATCCGGTGGCGCACGTCCTGGTCCTGGATCAGGAGTGGGGTTAGTGCACCGACAAACGTGTTGGGCAAGGTGGCCATGCCAGCGGTGCCGATGCCGATCTGAGCCAGGATGTCCCACAGCGGCCGGGTGAGGCTGCCGATGCCGGAGGTGGCCAGCTCGCGAATGCCGCCGCTGAGGCTCCACAGCGGGTTGTTGAGGCCGCTCAGCAGGGCGTGCGGTATGGCCCCGATGCCGCCGACCAGGCCCCAGAGCGGGCCGTGGAGTCCGCTGATCAGGGCGTGCGGTATTGCCCCGATGCTGTTGACGGCGCGCCAGAGAGGGCCGACGAGGCCACCGATTAGGACGTGCGGTAAGGACTGGATCGCTGCGCGAGCAATGTTGATGGTGCCGGGAATGCCCCAGATTGCGCCAGGGATGTTAGAGATGAGCGCGTGGCGGATGGTGTTGGCAGCGGTCGAGATCATGCCAGAGATGACGGGACCAATCCAGCCGATGGGCGAAAGGGCGCTAGTGATGCGATCGCGGATCTGGCGCAGGGGATGGAGGAGACCCTCGATCGGGTTGGCGATGAAACGCCGCACGTCGTCGAGCAACTTGCTGCGCAGCGGGCCGAACAGCATATCGACGAGCCAGTCCCACTGGCCAGGAGCCACGTTTAGACCTCCAGAGTCTTACCGGCGAACCTCTCACGTTCGGCCAGGTCGGCGCGGATCGCGGCGGTGATGATCTCGTCCTCGTCCGGTTTGCCGAGCTTTTCATTGGGGATGGTCACGAAATACGTGCGGAATGGGTCGAGCTGGTAGGTTATGTAGGCGTCTAGCTTGCCCACGCGCGCCGGGTCGGGACTGGGTATTTCGCGCTTGTCGAGAATGGTTACGGTTGCCATTATTTAGCTCCTTTAGCCGCTTGCACACCGAGGCGCCAGCGCTCGTAGACTGGACCGCATTTGTTGCGGATCTGATTGGTAGCCGAATACATGCGGGCCAGGCCGCATCGCGGGCAAAGGCCACGTCGTGATACGTCCTGCGCGGGGAACCCCTGACCGCAGTCCTTGCAAACGGCGACTTCGATTTGGTTGACCATTGGTTTGCCTCCTGTTATGGTTCATTAAAGGTGACGATAAAATCGTCCATGTAAAAGGCAGCGTTGGAATCCTCGCCACTGTATGCGGTGATGCTGACGTCCATCACAGGCGTCGCACCGCTTGGGCTGTCTGAGCTGCCATATTCAGACAGGTCGTATTCCGTGTCGTTCAAGATGATACGCAGATACTTGTTGTTTATTACATCCACTACCATCTTGAGCATGTGATTCGCATAGGAGGACGTAGAGAGGGCAAGACTCGTCTTGAAGATTACTGGCACTCCTCCCGTCTTCCAGATGATGAGCCGATTAGCGTCTAGCTGGATACGGAAGCTGTACGAGTGCCGCGTGGTGCCATCGTGGTGGTTGAGGATCGTGTCTATCTGCGTTACACCCGGCTGGATGCTGAAAGCGTATTCGACGCCGTACCGCGACAAGACTGGATAAGGAAAGAGCCGCTGGGCAAGCATGCCGCCGCCTAGCTCGTAGCCGGTGATCAGTTTCATCGAGTAGCCACCGTACCGAGACCATTCGTGGCTGGCGATCGCGTCCGCATTGGTGCCTGAGCCGACGAGGTTCCACGGTTTGAGACCATACTCGAAGGTGTCGATGAACAGCACGTTTCCCTCACGGTTGAACAGGTCCGGAGATCCGAGACGCGCGGCAAGCTCCGCCATGTCCACCATGCCGTAGACATTCTCCTCGGCGCCCATGTTGCTCCAGTCGCGCATACCGTGTGCCACGTCAACCTCCTCTGCTTGCAGCGTGGATGAGGCGAGTATAGCAGGTAGTAGGATAAAGAGCAAAATAAAAAGCGAGCAATTGGTTAGCGTCTTGCGCACGGTTCACCTCCCTGGCCCCCCGAACAGAGCCTGGGCGATTTTGCCGAACATGGTTCGCGACTTTTCGAGGACGCCGATGCGGACGACGATCGTGTGGTCGTGGCGGGTATCGAGATTCCAGGAGCGGATCGACCACTCGTCGGAGCCGCCGGCGGAGTCCTCGGATTCAGTCATGACGACGTTGTAGTCGTTCCAGGCGAACGACGTGCCGGGATTGGTGGGCCACATTTGATGCTCGCTGTGGTAAATCTGGACGTGGGCCAGGCCTGCGCAGCCCCAGGGGAAGCCGACCTCGACCTGGTGCACCTCGCCGGCCGGCAGGTTCATCACTGTCTTGACCGGGGCGGCCTCGAGGGTCGATTTGGGGATGGTGACGGCGTAGCGGTAAAACATTCAACATCCTCCAGCTACATGTCTATCTTCATCTTGTAGCCCCACGCTCCGAACTCCAGGTGGTCGCCGGCGTCGCAAGCGACGAACTGGAACGTGAGCCGGTCGTCCTTCTTGAGAGCATAGAACAGATTTGGGTTGAGCTGCCACTGGTTGACGGCGGTAGGTGTGCTACTGAAGATGCTGTAGTAGTCAGAACCGTCGTACAAGAGATAGTTCTGGACGGTGATCTTGTCTATGTTCTTACTCATAGCGGCGTTGACTATGTAGACATAACCGTCGGGGACGGTAAACAGCGTTCGCAGTGCGTCACCCGCACCGACCTTCGTGTGCGTGTCAAACTCTGCCAGGCGATCGTAGTAGCCCCAGATCGTCGGCTGCTTGCGCCAGGCGGCGCCGTCGTAGGTGTTGATGCCCGGCTGCAGGAGGGACGGCATGTTCTGCTGTACAAGGAGCGTGCCGTAATGGCCTGCGATGTACACCTGCAGTTGCCCGGCGGCGTTGACGTGGACGACCTGGAAGCGGTCGTTGACGCTATCGTAGGCCAGGATCGCGCCGTGGCCGCCTGGCGGGTGCTTGAAGTTCGTATCTTTGGTCACTGTGCAGCCTCCAGACTGCCTCCGCATGCGAAAATCGGCCAGGCCGCGGCGGCGGGACAACGCGCACGACCTGGCCAGCGTTTAGGCAGGTTCCCAGAGGATCAAGACCTCGGTGATGCTGGAGCCGACGTCGACGTAGATGCCGGAGTCGCACTCGATCGCAGGCCGGAAGTTGATCGGGCGAGAATGGTCGGCCACGCCTTCGAAGCGTCCGATCTTACGGCCTCCGACGTCCTGTCCAGCGTAGACGGTGACGTCACCCCCGGTCACACTGGCCAGGATGACCAGGCCGTGCAACAGAGCGGCGCTCGACGTGATGCGCGCGTCGGCCGTGATGTTAGTCCAGGCCATGGTTGCCTCCTGGCTACCGGGCCACGTAGCGATCCAGGATGACGCGGATCGTGCCGTCGGCTGCGCTCGATGCGTTGCGCGTGTGAACGTTCAGGATGACCGTCTTCTGTGCCAGCGGATCCAGGTAGTGCTCTGGATCATCCAGGTGGTCGAAACGGAAGACGGCGCAGTTTTCGAGCGAGAGGCCCATGGCCAGGATGCTATCCTGGTCGGCGTCGGTGTCGGTCATGCGGCGCAGTGTAGAGCTGTCGTCGCCCGGCGTCAGTGACGTGGTCGCCGTGTCCTGGACGCCGTCGTGCGGCAGGCGTAGACCTGCAGCGCCGATGGTCTGGCCGAGGCCGGTGTGGATGCCCTTGTCCTGGGTCGTGTAGGGCTCGAGGGCGACGAAGCAGTCGCGGCCCATGTCGAAGTAGTTTTCGTACCACAGGTCGCGCAGTCCGGAGTCCCAGACCTTGAGCAAACCCGTTTTCAGATACAACTCGATGCCGTAGGCTACGTTATAGGGCGTGGTCTCGGCCTCGTTGTTGGTACCCACGTCGGGTATCGTCTGCAGGACGATTCGCCGGATCTTGCTCTCGGTGGGCAGCTCCAAGTATTTCTTTTCGTCGGCTACCGTCGTCCACTTGCGCCACTCCTCGGTGCGGAAGTAGCCAGCGAAAGCGCCGGCCGGTGCGTCGCGCAGGTAGTAGCACAGCGCGTCGACTGACCAGTCGCCGCCGAAGTAGGTGCTCGAGCCGTCGTTGGTGATACGGATCTCGACGTTGCTCCATTTGGAGAGGTCCAGGCCGAGCTCGTGGTCGAAGAGAAAGCGACCAAAGTTGAGCATGCAATGAAATCTTTTCGTGCTCGAGCCGTAGTTGAACGCTTTGTCCGGAGTTCCGCCGCCGCCGTCGAGCCAGGTAAGGTATTTGGCCAGCTGGCCGGTGTAGCTCTTGATCACCGTGGAGCCGTTGCCGATGACCTCGATGTCTGAAACCCAGTCCAGAAGGCGCCACTTTTCGGTGGCGAGCATCGAGTCAGTGACGCCGCCACGGCGGATGTGTAGCAAGATGCCACCGAGCAGGCCACTTTTCGGCAGGTCCTCGCGCCAGGTTCCGCCGTTTGGCAGTGTAGCACTCTGGCGTAGGTATTCTCGTTGCCAGTACATGTAATCCTCCTTAGCGCAGGTTGTAACTACGCTGCTATGGTCAGGCGATGCCTTTCATCACCTTGCCGATTTTAATCATGCCACGGCGCGCAGCGAGCATGCGGGCCTCGCGTTGCTGGTCCGTGTCCTGTGGCATGGCGTCGATGACCTTTGCCAAGCCCTCGACCAACGGCTGGAGCTTCCCGATCTTGTTGACGATCTTGCCCTTTCGTGCCTGGATGCCGGCCACGTAGGCGGACTCGCCGATCTCCTCGATGGTACGGTACATCTCGTCGACGTCCACACGCTTCATCGCCGCGAGCCAGCTACCGTCCCGCTCGGCCTCGGCCAGGCGTGCCTTGCGCTTGCCGTCGGCGGCGATCGCCGCCTCAATCGGGTGCTTTTTCGGTGAGAGGACACCTTTGAGCCAGGCAGGGCCTGCGTTGGTCGCGTTGGTCACCATCTTGTCGGCCCAGTCGGCGGCGGATTTGACGCGCGTCCCGGTCGTAACCGGGTTGTCGGGTAGGGTGAGATCTGCCGGTGCGCTGATGCCGAGGCCGTTGTCGATGGTCTCGGCCACCTTGGCGAATAGTTCGCTGAAGTTGTCCAGATTTACCTTGTTGTCGGCCATTGTTCGTACCTCCTGTACGTGTGGCCCGGTTCGCCCGGGCCGTGAGAAATGAAATGGAGCAACCGTTATATTCCTGACCACTCACATGCACGGCCAGGCGGTGCAACCGGTTGCTCCAGCTCCAGGATACCACAAATTGTGGTGGTTTGTCAAGTTGACAGATGTGCAAGTTACGTGGTAGAATTCTAGCAATAGGAGGTGACCTATGCCGAGAAAGTGGCAACCGAGGGAAATGCGGATGCTGGCCGAGTGGCTGGCGGAGCAGTTTCCGAGTACGACTTACCTGACACGTGTCCGGCTCGGACGCATCGAGCCGGCGGTTGATGCGCCGGAACTGAGCGACGCGGAGCGTCGGATGATCGGCTCCCATCGCAGGTGGGCCGATGCCGTCGTGTTGCTCAAGGATCGCGCCCTACTGGTAGAAGCGAAGATCCGTCCACAACCTGGTGTGATCTCGCAGCTCGAGCTGTATGCACGTCTGTTACCACACACACCTGAGTTGTCGAGCCATGCTCATTTGCCTGTCGAAATGATCCTGCTGTATGCGATTGAGGACGAGCTAATCAACCAGTTGGCCCGAGAACGAGGTATCCGCTGTGTATTCTACCACCCAGGTTGGATCGACGCATACCTGGACGAACTCTACCCTCGAGAGCGACGTGGATCCCGCACGCCATTGTGACCGACTCCCGACGCATTGCTCGCGTTTCCACGCTGCAGCGGCCAGCAGGGCGAGTTATTATGTCAACGTTTCGGCAGCGCCTTTCGCCTCGAGTTAA
>Ga0209986_10004500_pt1 | contig 11785 bp, 6 predicted proteins | sample BlataG_FD_183168 | JGI IMG/M metagenome (GOLD analysis project Ga0209986, IMG submission 183168) | Deep subsurface microbial communities from Black Sea to uncover new lineages of life (NeLLi) - Black_00105 metaG (SPAdes) (version 2) | ecosystem: Environmental > Aquatic > Marine > Oceanic >...
TGGTACGGGGGTACATACGGTGGAGATTGCAGCAGGAGCTCTGGTCAGTATGCGGTCCGTGCCCCTGGAGGCCTACAGCGGGCAGTTTGAAATAGACGTAACGGCGCCGCGCGTGGTGACATCGTCGATAGCGGAAGGCGATGTGGCCGCACCGGGCGCCCTGACGGCGACGATCGGCTTTGACGAGCCGATGAGCGGGGCCGTGATCGACGCGAGCGATTTCTCGCTGGTCGGCGCGATTACCGGCTCGCATACGACCACATCCTTCGCCTACGACCCGGCGACATGGACGCTTACGCTGGACTACGCCGGCTTGTTGGAAGACGCCTACACGCTGACGCTCACCAGTGGCGACGGCCGATTTGAAGACACCCTCGGCAACGATCTTGACGGCGAGCCGGTATGGCCGTTGCCGTCCGGCGACGGCACGTCAGGCGGGGACTTCTTCGTCAACTTCTCGGTCGACGTCACGACATCGCCGTTCCTCGTGCCGCTCGTCGCCATCCAGCCCACAGGCAGCCTGGTTTACGAAGGCACGGAAATGCGTGTAATCGGCAACCCCGGCGACACGGACAGCTTCACGCTCGACATCGACGCCGATCAGACCGTCACAATCATCCTCGACCCCGAGGTGACACTGCACGGCAGCGTGGCGCTGTATGATCCTTCGCTGGCCCTCATTGCCAGCGTCTCGGCTGGAGCAGTCGGCGAAGATGCCGTTATCCAGACGGTTCCCGTTGGATTGGCCGGCACCTACACGATAACCGTCTCCGGCGTCGGCGGCACGACGGGCACGTATGATCTGCAGGCGGTCCTGAACGCAGCGGCCGAGGGCGAAGCCCACGACGGCCCAGCCAACGACGCGCTGGCCTCGGCCGAAGACATCGAGGGCAGCTTCATCGCCCTGATTGGCGGCGCTGAGCGCGGCGCCGTCGTCGGCGAACTGGCCATCGGCGGCGATGAGGACTGGCACAGCTTCAGCCTGGCCGCGGGCGACGTGGTAACGCTGGCCGTCACGTCACTTGACGGCGGCTCGGCGTCGGTCCAGCTCTATGGTCCCGGCGGCGGAGTGCTTGCCGCGGGCGTGCCAGCAGGCAGCAAGGTCGACGAAGCGATAACGGACTTCACGGCCGCCGCCGCGGGCACGTACTACGCCCGAGCAGCAGGCGAGGGCGCCTACAACATGGTGGTGACGCGGAACGGAACATTCGACTTCCAGGCAGAGGATACCCAGGACATAACAACGACAGGGACAGTCGTCGGTTCCTCCGGCGGAATGGACGCCGCTGTCGAGCCGGATGACTTCCCCGTCGGGACGGTACTGACGAACGCCTTTGAAGGTGTGACGCTGACGGTCCAGGGCAGCTCTGAACTCGTTACGTCCATAGTCGGTTCCTACCCCTCCACCGGCACTCAGGTCTTCGGGCACGGGTCCACGGATTATTGGGCGTCCAACAGCGTCTGGCTGCGGGCTGATTTTGACAATCCTGTCTCGGAGTTCTCTATTGACCTCATCGCTAATGACAGCAATGATCCAGGCATCGTTCGTGCCTACGATGCGAGTGACAACCTTCTGGAAGAAGTATTTGATCCGGCCCAGCCGGCAGGGCAACCCCGAACGGTCACCATTTCCCGGCCAACGGCCGACATCGCCTACATGCTTGCCAGCGGCAACGGCGGCGATAATCTCATCCTGGACAACCTTGTTGTCCTCGGCATGGGCGACGATCAGTACGGCGTCCAGGTCCAAGCCGGCGACGTGCTGACGATTACGACAGCGACGCCGGCGGATGGCGCCCGCGAGTTCGTCAACGAGTTGGACCCGGCCATCGAGTTGTACGATCCGCTGGGCAACCTGGTCGCCAGTGATGATAACGGCGCGCCAGACGGGCGAAATGCCCTGCTAAGCTACACAGCCGCCGAGAGCGGCGAGTACGTAATCCGCGTCTTCAGTGCCGCCGGTGCAGGTGAGTATGTACTTCACGTAGACGGCCATACCGGCGTCGTCGTCGGGCCTGCTTTGGTGGTGACAGCCACAGACCCCGTAGACGGCGTGCACATAGGCCCACCGGCGCCGACTGAGATGACAGTATCCTTTTCGACTCCGCTGCTGATGTCGACGTTGGACGCCTCGGACCTGACGATTGACGGCATGCCGGCAACCGGCGTGACGATAGTGGACGGCCAGACAGTCGTCTTCGACCTGCCGACGATTGGTACGGGGGTACATACGGTGGAGATTGCAGCAGGAGCTCTGGTCAGTATGCGGTCCGTGCCCCTGGAGGCCTACAGCGGGCAGTTTGAAATAGACGTAACGGCGCCGCGCGTCGTGTCTTCCTCCGTCGCAGAAGGCGACGTGATCGTACCGGGCGCCCTGACGGTGATGATCGGCTTTGACGAGCCGATGAACGATTCGGTGATCGGCACGAATGATTTCTGGCTGGTGGGCGATGTTACGGGTACGAAATCGGTCACCTCGTTCACCTACGACCCGGCAACGTGGACATTGATGCTGTATTACACGGCTGTGCCGCAGGATGCCTACACGCTGACGCTCATCAGCGGTGATGGCTACTTTGAAGACACACTCGGCAATGACCTGGACGGCGAGCCGGTTTGGCCGTTGCCGTCCGGCGACGGGGTGGCTGGCGGCGACTTCTTCGTCAACTTCCTGATTGATCCGGCCGCAGCCGTGATCAGCGGCCAGATCTACAACGACCTTAACGGTGACGGTTTCCACGACACCGGCGAGTTCGGCGTCAACGGCTGGGATGTTGAGCTGGTCGACACCGACATGGGCCTCGTCGTCGCCACGACGACAACCGGCGGTGTTGACGATAACGGCGACGGCGTGATCGACCCACAGACCGAGGCAGGTCGTTACGCCTTCACCGGCCTGCTGGCGGGCGACTACGAGACTCGCCTCGCCGTTCCGGCCGGTTGGAGCCAGACATCACCCATGTCCGACCCGTACGCCCGTTTGTTCGCCGTTCGCGGCAGCGGCACGGTGATGACGATCTACGAATACGATCCCACCGACGTCAGTGTGCTTAACAGCTTCCTGGCGCCGCCGACGGCGACTGCCGGCCTGCAGGGCCTGGCGGTTGGGCCGGACAGCCTGTTCTATCTTGATGCCGGCGACATGTCGGTTGAGCCCGTGCTGTGGGAGCTTAATCTCGACACGGGCGCGGTGATCGACAGCGATTCGGTGCCGGCGACGATTCCGGCAATGGCGATGGGCGTGGCGTGGCTGGACGGCGAGGTTTACATCCAGCTCCAGACCGGCGAGATAGCCGTCTTCGACCCGGCCACGGACACCGTCGTCAGGACGCTCTCGGTGGCCGGCAACGCGGCGGGCGGCCTGGCGGCGTCCGGCGACCTGGGCGTTCTGTTCGCCTGCAACAGCGCCAGCCAGATCCTCACCATAGACCCCGCCACGGGCGCCATCCTCGACACCTTCACGCTGGGCATCGGGTCGCTGTTCGGCGGGCTGGCCTACCGGGACGGCGAACTGCTGGCCTCGAACATAAGCCTCGATGTGGCCGGCACGGTCCATCGGGTTAATCCCGTTACCGGCGACGTTCTTGGCGTGCTGCACCTCGACGGGGAGGGCAGCACAATGGGCGGCCTCGGAGGCGACGCCGTTGCGCCCCCGGCGCCGATCTGGCATGAGATTGCACTTGCCACCGGGCAGCTTGTAACAGGCGCCGACTATGCCTACCACACGTCGAACATCCCAGGCGACATGGACGGCGACGGAGATGTGGACGCCGATGACATCGATCTGCTGTTCGCCGATTTCGGCGACGCGGGCCACGCCGGCCCTCTGTCCGACCTCGACGGCGACGGCGACGCTGACAGCGGGGACATGGACATCCTAATCCACGACCTGGTCGAGACGACAATCGGCGTCGGCACGGAATACGGTGACACCAACCTTGATGGCATGGTCGACACGACGGACGCGACGAGGCTGGCCACGCACTTCTCCCACTCCGACGTCGGCTGGGCAGGTGGCGACTTGAACGGCAGCGGCCTGGTCAACATAACGGACCTGGTGATCCTGGCGACTTATTTCGGCTTCCCCCTTCCGCCGCCTAGTGGCGGCGACAGCCTGTCAGCTTCAGGGGCGGCAACGCTGGGTGCTGCGCCTGCGACGCAATCGCCACAGGCCCAGGCCGACATCGTACCGGCTGTGTCCGAGGCGGTGGCTGAGACGGCGACTCCCGTTACTGAGCCGCTATCGGCAGTTCCGACAAGCTCTGCCGCTCAGCCGATGTACGTCAGTTCGCCCACCGGGCCGCTGGCGCGTATGAGTGAGGTCGTCGCTCCTGCCGCCGCCGAGGCCGCTCCGGCAGGGCCGATGCGTGAGCCCGACGGGCAGTTGTCCCTCCGGGCCAATGTGAATGATGTGCGTGCGAAGCGCGGCAGACGCCTGGGACGCCCCAACCCGCCGGCGCCCACAGTGATGGCCCTAGCGCCTTCAGATGTTCAAACTAGCAAGCGCCGCGGCGAAGTCGCGCCGGCGCGGGCCCAGGTCGCCGTTGGTGCGACAGTGTCGGCGAGGCAATCGGCTAGGCGCCAGCGCCAGGACGAGTCGTTCGAAGATGAGTTTTCGGTGCTGGACGTGGACCCCCTGATGAAAGTTAGTGTGTAGTTTTATGCCCCCAAAATACGGAAGTTGTTGTATAATCTGCGAAGTGGTCGCAGTGGACACGGAAGTTCAACCAATACCCCCTGCGTAGTGGAGGTGACAACATGGCTAAGATCATGGATGCGCGGCGTGCGGCACGGAAGCCCAGTTGCATAGTTACTTTTTGTCTGGCAGTTATTCTTGCAGTAGCCGGAGGCAGCAATGCGGGGATACTCGTCGACCAGACAGCGATCTACGATGTGTTCGTTACCGATCCGATACCGGTAGGCACAGGCGCGGAGGATCTGCTCTCAACGACGATATACCTCGTAAACACCACGGGCGACGCGGGCAACGACCCGTCGGGCTTCGACGGCGTGTTCTTCGGCTACTCGGGGCTGGCCGGTAGCTTGCACCAGCACGACGATCCCGGGTTGGGCGTCTTCACCCCCACGTCGGACAGCGCGGCGCTGGCCACGGCCATCGACACGCACTTTCTGAACGAGCTGGCGGAGTTGACGTCCGTGGTGGCGCCGTTCGAAACGCGCGGCCTGCTGCCGAGCACCGAGCCGAGCGACTCGCCGTCGCCGCTGGGCGCCACCCCAGAGACGACGTTCGGCGACCGGCTGAGCGGCACGTTCGCCCTGGCCGGCGGTAGCGCCGGTGACACGTGGATGTTGGCTCAACTCGTTGCCCCCAACGGCACGACGCTGTCGTTCGATTTTGCGATCTCCGGTGCCCTCGAGCCCGGCGTCGAAGGGGACATCCTGGCGACTTTCGTGATACCCGAACCGGCTACGCTAGGCTTGCTCGGCCTAGGCGGCCTGGCCGTTCTCCGTCGCAGGAAGAATTAGGCACTGGTACAACTGAATACGCACAGCCAACGGGCGGTGGCCTTCGGGCTGCCGCCCGTTGTCTTTCACAGCAGGCGCCCGCCGCGCGGGTTGACATGCTGACAGACAAGAAGCACACCGTGGCCATTCCGGGCTTGTTGGTTGGAGAGAATCATGTCGGGGAGAATGGAACATGAGTAGGTACAAGTGTCCAAACTGCGGGGCGAACATGGAATCGCCAGCAAGCCTGGTAGGGCAGCCTGAGGACTGCCCGGCGTGCGGCACCACCTGCACCGTCCCTTCGCCGCCTCCCGGTAGACCGACCGTTGAGGCCGCGCCAGTTGAACAGCCAAGCGCCAACGCAGCTCACCGTGCTAAGAAAGCGAACAAGGGGACTTAGCATCGTCAGGCAATCGTTTTGCTAAACCGTTGGTCGGGTATTCCTCGGCCCGCGAGCGAAGCGGAATGCCGCCCTCTCCGTTCGTGAACACGGGCCCGGCTGGTAGGTCGGGCCTGTGTGCGTGACAGCCCCGGTCGTTGCGGCCGGGGTGTTTCTTGCGCCCGCCGAAGGGGCCTCGGCGGCCGATTCTGCAATGGCAAGCAGCTCGCCAATAAGGTAAACATACGGCCAACAGACAGCCCGGAGGCACGATGAGACTCACGCGGATAAAGACGGATGACGGGGCCGCCCACGCGGTGGTCGAAGAAGACGGCTATCACCTGGTCGATGGCGACATCTTCGGCGACTGGAAAAAGACAGATCGCGTGGTGGCGGCTGATTCGGTGTCGCTGCTGGCGCCGGTCGACCCGCCGCAGATCGTGGCCATTGGGCTGAACTACCGACGGCATGCCAAGGAAAGCGGCGCGACGCCGCCGGACCATCCGCTGATCTTTGTCAAGACGCTCAACACCATCACCGGGCCGGACATGCCGATTGTCCTGCCGAAAATGGCCCCGGACGAAGTGGACTTCGAGGCCGAGCTGGCCCTGGTCATCGGCAAGCGGACCAGGAACGTCTCAGAGGACGAAGCGCTCGATAGTCTGCTCGGCTACACCTGCGCCCAGGACGTCAGTGCGCGGGATTGTCAGCTCCGGCTGGACAAGCAGTGGGCGCGCGGCAAATGTTTTGACACCTTCACGCCGATCGGGCCGTGGATCGAAACGGACCTCGACGGCGACAACGCCGGCATCAGCCTGAGGTTAAACGGCGAGACGATGCAGAGGTCGAACACCTCGGACATGATCTTCGGCTGCCGGCAGCTCGTCAGCTACGTTTCCCGGTGCATGACGCTCCTGCCGGGCAGCATTATCCTGACCGGCACGCCCGAGGGCGTGGGCTTCACGCGCAAGCCGCCGGTGTTCCTCAAGGCCGGAGACACCGTGATCGTTGAGATCGAGGGAATCGGCGCGCTGACCAGCCCCGTGTTGGCTGAAGAATAGAGCGGCTTACGATTGAAACGTCGCACTGCGCGGCGGGGCTCCCGTCCCGCCGCGTTCTTGCGCTGCCGAAAAGCTGGCGGGACGGGAGCCCCGCCAGCCGAGTCATCTCTCCCGTTCGGCGCGTTGGATGAGGCCCCGCATGTAGCCGATGGTGTAGGCCGTGCCGATCCGCGGGTCGTTGTCCATCAGGGGCACGTGATCGGGGATCAGGACGCCGTCGAACCCCACCTCGGCCAGGGCCTTGACGACCTCGAACATGTCCATGTAGCCGTCGTCGAGGAAGGTCTCGACAAACGTTGTCCCCGGCCGATCGACGTTGCGGAAGTGGACCTTGAATAGCTTGCCCCGCTCTCCAAAGTAACGGATGGCCTCGAGCACGTCGCAGCCCATCGACTCGCCGCCTTCCAGCCAGCAGCCCACGCACAGGCAGACGCCGAAGTTCGGGCTGTCGGCGATCTCGAGGGCGCGCTTGTAATTGTCGAAGTTGTTGAAGCATCGCGGCATGCCGGCCAGCGTCGCCACGGGCGGATCGTCGGGATGGACGCCGATCTTCACGCCGGCCTCCTCGGCCACCGGGACGATCTGACGGACGAAGTGCTCGTAATTCCGCCAGATCTCGTCTTCCGTGTACTCGCGCCCGTGCGAGAGCGGCCGATGGAACGTCCCGTGCGGCGAGCCGCCGATCGCCTCACCGTCGAGGTCGAGCGCACGTGTCTCGGCGCCGCCGCGCGTTCGGCCCGTCGGGGAGGACCACACGCCGTTGCCAATGTGGGCGTGCGTGGTGTAGCCGATGCCGGCCCGGCCGAGGTCGCGCAGATGCTGCTTGTAAAGCTCGATGATCTCGTCGCGGTTGGGCAGGCCCAATACGATGGCGTCCTGGCAATGGATGGCGCTGTTGCCGAGGGCATAAACGCCGATGCCGGCCTTGCCGAATGCCTCCCGCTGGGCGACGTAGTAGTCGTAGCAGGCCTTCTCGCCCGGCACCCACAGCACGACCTGGTCCACGCCCATCTGCCGGATCAGGGCGATGTCTTCATCCGTCGGGTCGGGCTCGGCCTGGGCGGCGATTCGCAGCGGCGTCTTGTTCTTCGTCATCGCAGGTAGCCTCAGTCACCCAGGCCCAGCAGGGCGAGCGTGTCGCAGTGGAGGATTTGGTCCGGCAGGTCGTCGGGCAGTTCGGGCAGCTTCATCTCGCCACTGAGCTCGACCACGCGCCGCAGCCCGGCGACGCTTTCTTCGAAGGTCGTGAAGGGGTAATCGGTCCCAAACAGCAACTTGTGCGTAACGCCGTATTCGACCGCCAGCCGCAGCGAGTTGTAGAACTGCCACGGCCGATAGAACAGCGCCGAGATATCGGCGAAGACGTTGGGCTGCTTGCGGATCATGACGATGGTTTCGGCTTCCCACGGATGGCCGAGGTGGGCGATCACCATCTTCAGCTCGGGGAACCGAATCGCCACGTCATCCAGCAGAACGGGGTTGGCCAGGGCGAGCGGGGCCTTGCGGGGAAACGTCGTCGCCTGGTGGAAGATAACGGGCATGCCGAGCTTTTCCGCCCGGGCGAAAACAGCGGCGGCCCGCTGGTCGTGCGGATGCCAGTTGCCGTAGATCGGGCTCATTTTCAGCCCGCGCAGGCCCAGCTCGCGGCTGGCGCGCTGCACTTCTTCGGGTGCGCCGTCTTCAGTGGGGCAGACCGAACCGAAACCGATCAGCTTGCCCGGATCGGTGCGGACGTACTCAGCGACGGTTTCGTTTTCGCACAGAAAGCCCGTGTGGGGCGCCCGCAGGCCGAACACGATCGCGCGGTCGACCTGGCTCGTGGCCTGGCGATGCTGGTCGGGCGTGACGTTCGGGTCGAACGCCCTCATCCGCGCGATGGCCATTTCGGCAACGAGTTCATCCGTCAGCTCGCCGGGGTATCGCCACAGATGCGTATGACAATCGACAATCATCGTTCGCTCACAGTGTCGCTACGACCTCGGCCGTCATCTCCAGCGTGCGGTCGATGTCTTCGTCCGTGTGGGCGGCGCTGACCGAGCCCTGCTTGCACGGCAGCGGGAAGTGGTAGACGCCGCGCTCGATCAACGCGCGCCGGTAGGTGCGGTCCAGTTCGAAGTCATGGTTCGCCAGGATGTCGTGCCAGTCGACCGGCGCGTGGTCGCAGAAGTACGTGCAGAAGGCCGAGCCGTTGCACGGCGTGGTCACCGCTATGCGGCGCTCGCTGAAGATATCCGTCAGCCCCGCGACCAGTCTGGTGGTAAGCCGCTCCAGTCGGCCGTAGATCTCCTCGCCGCGGTCGCGAAGCCGCTCGATGGTCGCTATCGCGGCCGCGCTCGTGAACGGGTGTGCGTTGTAGGTCCCGGCGATCAGCGTCTTGCGGGTGGGGTCCGCGTCGTGAAACAGCCGCATGACCCGCTCGCTGCCGCCGATGACGCCCATCGGGTAGCCGTTGGCGATCGCCTTGCCGAACACGGACAGATCGGGCGTCACGCCGCAGACCTGCTGGTACCCGCCGAGGCAGGTCCGAAAGCCGGTCTTGACCTCGTCGAACACGAGCAGCGCCCCGCATTGGTCACACAGTTCGCGGAGCCTTGCCAGGTAGTCCTGCTGCGGCAGCACGACGCCGATGTTCTGAAGCACCGGCTCCGTCAGCACGCACGCGACAGGATGCTCGCACATGACGTGTCCGACGGATTCGGCATCGTTGAAGTTCACCACGTGCAGGTGTCGCAGCGTGCCGGCGGGAATGCCCGCCGACAGCGGCAGGACGGGGTACTCGCCCGGGCTGACGCGCGGGCCGACCTGCTCGAGCGTGGGCATGACCGCGCGGCACACATCGTTGTGCCACCCGTTGTAGCCGCCCAGCACCAGGATAATGTCGTCTCGCCCGGTGTAGGCCCGCGCCAAGCGAATCGCGTGGGCAGTCGCCTCGCTGCCGGTATTGGTGATCTGCACCCTCTCCAGCGACGGCACGGCCTCACACAGCAGCTTGGCCAGGGCTACCTCCCACGGCGTCGTCCCCGTGCCCATGAGCGATTCCTGCCGGCCGATCGCGTCGATGACGGCGGCGTTGACTTCCGGATCGTTATGGCCCAACAGGTGCGGGGCGAAGGCGGCGTGATAATCGATGTACTCGACGCCGTCGATGTCGTACAGCTTGCTGCCGGCGGCGCGGACAAACGTAATGTGCGGCTCGACTTTGCGGTTCAGCGAGACCACGCCGCCGGCTATGTAGCTCTCGGCTGAGCTGATCAGCTCTTGAACCGATGCGGCCTTGTCGCGCTTGGCTGTCACAATCGTTTCCCTTCCGACGGGGCGTATGCGCCGCCTGCGGGGGTACTCTACAACTACCTCATAATGGGAGGCAAGGCGGTAATGGTTGTGGCGGCGCCGTCGATTCCGGTAACATCGGGCGGGCGAGTGTCGAGCGGCGCTGGAGACGGACTGCTGCCGCACTGATAGCCTCGCATGTGGAGCATCCCGGAAATGACAGGCCCCAAACATAGCGTCCGCGCCGTTCAATGCGACTACAAGGCAAGCGACGACGCGGTGTATGAAGCGCTCTGTTGCGCGACGGCCGGCCTCGACGCCGCGTGGGACAAGCTCCAGCAAGCCAGGCGGATTGTGCTGAAGTTCAACCAGGACAATCCCCCGGAGCAGGTCGTGTTCTACGAAGGCCAGCGGCAGCAGCTTGTGGCGGATTCGGTCGCGCGGGCGACGCTTCGTCTGCTTCGAGAGAAGACCGACGCCGAACTTGTCTGCGCGGACATAAGCCTCTACGCGACCTACTTCGGCCGGAGCGTTGAGGAAACGACCCAGATAATGCCGGTCCTCGACGAGTTTGACGTGCCGTTCATTGACGGAGCATCCGGGCCCTGCCGGATCGTCCAGGCGCCCGGCGGGGGAGTAATGTTCCGGCAGTACGCGATGATGCGGGACGTGATGGAAGCCGACGCCGTCGTCTCGATCGCCAAGGCAAAGAACCACTGTTTTGCGGGCGTCACGGGCTGCCTGAAAAACCTGTTCGGCCTGGCGCCCACCGAGCCGATCGGTCGGCCGAGAGCGTACTTCCATCACTGCGTCCGATTGCCCTACGTGCTGGCCGACATCGCAGGAATAATCGACCCGGCGCTGAACATCGTGGACGCGCTGGTCGCCCAGGCCGGCTGGGAGTGGGGCGACGGCGAAGGAACCGCCCGGATCATGAACACGCTTATCGCCGGCGACAACGCCGTCGCCACGGACGCCTGCATGATGCGCCTGATGGGGCACGATCCCCGCGCGGACTGGCCCACGCCGCCTTTCCACAGGGACCGCAACCCGATACTCATTGCCGCCGAGGCCGGCTTCGGCGCCATCGACGTTGACGACATCGACTTCCAATCGGAGACGGCCCCTCAGGGCGAGGGCGTTTTCTACGCGAACCTGACGGACTCGCCGGAGACCAACCTGTCGTGGCGCCGCACGATGTGCGAGCAGGCGCTGTACTACCGCGACAACCCGGAGCGGTTCGCCAGGTACGCCGGCGAGTATATCCTACTTCAGGACGGCGAGGTGAAGTGGCACAAGGCGGGGGGCGCCATCGAAGAGAGCAGGCGCAAGCTCTCAGCCGACAACCCGGACCATGCAATGTGGTACAAGCTCGTCGATCCCGAGGAGGCCGAAGGCGAGCACTACGAGGTCTACGAACGGGCGCTCGCGGCCCTGGCCTGACGCGCTCGCCACCAGCGGCAACAATCCGGCAGGGACAGTCCCCAGGGCGGCAGGGGGCGCAAAGCCTGACTGACAAGACGGTTAGGTCTGCTGGCTTCCGTTGGCCGCAATGCGGATAGCGCGTAGGCCGGTCCGGTTCCAACAAAAACCTTGCTGTAATCCCGTC
>Ga0209986_10004501_pt1 | contig 11781 bp, 9 predicted proteins | sample BlataG_FD_183168 | JGI IMG/M metagenome (GOLD analysis project Ga0209986, IMG submission 183168) | Deep subsurface microbial communities from Black Sea to uncover new lineages of life (NeLLi) - Black_00105 metaG (SPAdes) (version 2) | ecosystem: Environmental > Aquatic > Marine > Oceanic >...
TGGAGTCCAAACGCCGGGAAACGCTCAACGCGGGCAGACGTACGCCATAATAGGCGCAAACCAGCGATCGGCGGCCACCTTGGTGGTCGTCGTGCCGGTCATCGTTGTTGCGGAGTGTTTCATGGCGAGATTCACTTGCCGGCCTGCCAAGGGCCAGCACAGACAGGCGTACAACGCCTTCCAAAGCCTGTCAAGTAAGAATCTTCATGAACATCGCGTTTCTTGCCTTGGGCGAGCCTGTCGATGTAGGTAGAAATCGCCTCTCACAGCTCCATCCAGATCCTGAAATCGTGTAGGATGCAACACGCGTCGCGCGCAAGGCGCCAACTACGTCATGAGGAAGATTGCTGTATTCGGTCGGCAGGGGGTCAATGGAGTTGCAGTCACAACGCGCCTTCTTCAAAAGGCGTTTGGATCAATCGGCATCGAATGTCCGTTTTTCGTGACAAACAGCCCGCTGCCAGATATCCGAGGTTTTGATGCCGTCATCTTTCACGGATGGTTCCATGCCCGGCCCCATAAGGGGGATACGATGCATGGCCGTTCCGGTCGAGATGATGGCAATCTGAACAATATCATTGGGACAGCGCATCGGCATAATATCCCTGTACTCGTCAACGGTAACTGGGATGACCATCCGAATTGCGCAGGCTGGATGATTCGGCGAACCGATCAACTTTCGAAGCTTGGGGAGACTTGGCGGTGGGCCGTGTACAGCCCCTGGGTGATCGCAGATCCCCGTCTTGAGAAGATCTCCAAATGGATTCAGACGCTACCACATCAGGTCAACCAGTTTAGCGGCTCGGCAGACCATAACGCAGTGAATGTTTGCATTGGTGAGGTTGGTAAGCTCGGTCGCAGGAAAATGGTTGGCGACCTATCTGTGCAAGAGGCGATCGATGCAATCCTTCCGCATATCCCCCCGCACGCGAAGGTCGTCGCTTACGATCGATATGCAAATAAAAATACGCCAAAATTCTCCAACCTATCAATAGAAAAGCCAGGGCCGAAACAGTTTTTAGCCTGGCTTCGACAATTTAGGGTGTTCGTATCGCTGTCGAAGTACGAAAGCTTCAACATGGTGCCCGCAGAGGCTATGGGTTTGGGCATCCCAGTGATGTATCGCCGCATGCCGCAATCCCTAGATTCATATATCGGTTTCGCTGGAATTGGATTTAACGCTATAGAAGAGCTGGGATTCATGTTTCCAGAGGTTTACGGAAATACCAAGCTCCGCACAGCGCTTTTGCGGTCTGGAATCCATCAGTCCAAAGTTATTGACGATACGCTTGTCGCCACGACGTGGGTGCAGGCGCTCAAGAGCATCAAGAAAAGAAGATGAAGTCCAAAATCTGCCTCGTCATGATAGTCAAAAATGAGGAGCACGTCATCGAACGCTGCCTCACCGCTGTGAAGCCTGATATCGATTGCTATGCAATCATGGACACGGGATCGACAGACAGGACGATTGAGAAGATCAATAAAGTCATGGAAGGCATCGAAGGGAGAGTCTACGAGCTTCCCTTCGAGAGCTTTTCATTTAACCGTTCGAAGGTCATGCAGCATGCTCGGGATGACTTCCCCGATGCAGACTACCTGCTGATGCTCGATGCTGACGACACATGGTGGTCCCCAAAGAACTTTAGATGGCCAGAGCTGACAGAGGATGCGTATTGGGTGAAGTACACGATGGGCGGAACTTCGTGGAGGAGAAACCCACTCACGAAGGCTTCAGCGCCATTCGAGTATCGAGGCGCGGCACATGAGTACCTCGCCTGCAAGCGGAATCACACCAAGGGCACGCTCGAGGGGCCGGAGATCCGCTGCGGAAACGATGGCCATCGCCGCCAAACTGAGGGCCAGGGGAAGTACAAGAGAATCGCTGGCATTCTCGAAAAGGAACTCGAGAAAGATCCCAGCAATCGGCGGAATGTCTTCTACCTCGCACAATCCTGGCGAGATGCAGGAGACCCCGTCAAAGCGATCAAGTATTACACCCAGCGAGCCAAAATGGGAGGCTGGGACGAAGAGGTTTGGAACGCCAAGTTTGAAATCGCCAAGATTCTCGATCGGCTTGGGCGCCCCATCGAGCAGGTCGCAGAGGCGTATCTTGAGGCATACAGGTACCGGCCAGAACGGGGAGGGGAGGCACTTCACCACCTTGCATACGCCTATCGTCGACGAGGCGATTTTGCCATGTCTCACATGTACGCCGCGACAGCTTCGTCGATCGACAAGCCGGATGACCTGCTGTTTGTGAATGAACAGATCTACGACTGGCGGGCCCTTGATGAGTATTGTCTTGCAGCGATTAAGCTTGGCTTTCTTCGGCGTGCGAGATCCGCAGCCCTGAAGCTGCTTGGTCGTCGAAAGCTTCCCAACGAACACCGCCAGCGCGTTGAGACTAATTTTTCGTTCGCATGTGAGCGGATGAGTGAGGGCAGGCTGCCCGACAATCCAAAAGTCGCGGTGCTGCTATCCACGCACAATCCCGACATCCGCATACTTAGGAACGCCATCGTAAGCGTGCTGAACCAGACTCACGCAAACCTCGAGCTGATCGTCATCTCTGATGGCAATGAAAAATTCCCCTGGGAGGCTCTCGAGGGTATCAATGACGGTCGCATCAAGACGTTCGAGACCCCTGAAAAGACTGGTCAATTCAAGATCTACGATGCAATTTTGCGTGAGACAGATGCAGATCTAATGGCGATTCAAGACGACGATGACTTGAGCCGTCAAAACCGACTAGATCTCCTTATCCAGAAGATGCGAATCACCGAATCCGATGTCGTGTTTTCAGACATCGATATTATCGAGCGAGATCAAAAGGTTAGACGCAATAGAGTTCATCCAGAATGGCTGTCTGTGTCACCAAATGATGTGGTGCATGTAGGATCCCATGTTGGTCTTTGGCGCGTGGATTCAATACTCAAGATGGGCGGATACTATGGCGGATTTGACCTTGGTGCGGATACAGCTATGGTGGGCTTTATGACTCAGCTTGGCCGTCCGGCATTTTTACGAGAGGTCACCTACGTCGCGCAAAAGACAAGCGGCTCGATGACGATGAGTCGGGAGACTGGTATGTCATCGCCTGCACGGGTAGAGGCCTGGAAAAAAATAAATAGTCTCTGGAAGCATGCTTATGAAAGCAACTCTCCCAGCGAGCTAAGGATATTCATCAAGAAATACCTTGAAGCATTCAAGCAATCGTCAGAAAATCTGAAGATCACCCCAGCAACTCGGTAAAGGAAGAAGAGAAATGAAAATCATCGTTCTTGGAGCTGATGGCTACCTCGGGTGGCCTACCTGCATGCATCTAGCCTCCCTCGGAAACGAGGTCATTGCGGTTGATAGCTATCTCAAGCGAAAAATTGCCAAGGAGACCTCGAGTGCGCCTTTGGTCGAAATGCCAGGCCTGCCCGATCGGGCAGATGCCTACTTCGACCTGGGCCGACGTGGAAAAATCAAGGTCTATGAGGGCGACCTTGCCGACTATGAATTCATGTCGAAGGTGATGTCTGAAAAGCCGGACGCGGTCATTCACTACGCTGAGCAGCCGTCTGGCCCGTACTCGATGCTCGGGCACAAGGAAGCCGCGCTGACCCTGCACAACAACACGGGCACAACGCTGAACTTGATTCACGCCGTTCTCGAACATTGTCCAGAGTGCCACATCATCAAGCTCGGAACGATGGGAGAGTACGGAACTCCGAACATCGACATCGAGGAGGGGTGGATTGACATCACCCACAACGGTCGTTCAGACAAGTTCTTGTTCCCGCGTCAGGCTGGCAGCTTCTATCACACGACCAAGATCCTCGACACAGACATCCTCTGGTTCTACGTCCGCATGAAGGGGCTGCGAGTGACCGATCTAATGCAGGGTCCGGTCTACAGCCACTTCACGGATTCGATGGAGGGCGAGGAGATTCTCGGGACACACTTTTGGTACGACGATCTTTTTGGCACCGCCCTGAACCGCTTTGTCGTTCAGGCTGTGGCTGGCATTCCGATGACGGTTTATGGCAAGGGCGGTCAGACTCGTGGGTATCTTAATCTGAAGGATACGATGCAGTGCATCACTTTGGCGGCGGAGAATCCCGCAGATCAGGGTGAGCTTCGGATCATGAACCAGTTCACCGAGGATTTCAGCGCGAATCAACTGGCTGAAGCCGTCCAGCGGGCATCCAAACTCGTCGGAATCGATGCTGAAATCGATCACATTGCGAATCCTCGAATTGAAAAAGAGGATCACTACTACAATGCGAAGCTGGAAAAATTCATGGAATTGGGGCTAAAGCCTCATCTTCTGAACGATGACGTGATTGTCCAGATGTTGGAGTACGTCAAAAAGCACAAGGATCGCATCGATCCGAGTGTCGTTCATCCTCGCGTGAACTGGCGCCGATGAGCCCCTAGCTGGCCCTGGGATTCGAGGTGAGTTTTGCCGCCAACAGGTGGTACAATGAGGCCTACGGAGTTCAGGGCCAGTGACAGATCAATACCGTCAGACAAATGTCAATCAGCCTCGAGGCGCTCGAGATGTCAATGCATCTGGGCAGCTAAATCTCGACGATGAGGCGGTCGTCGTTGATTCTTCGATTGGCCCTGTGGCGCTGAGCCTTCCTGAAGCTCGGACGATTCCGGGTTGGGAGGTCTGCATCAAGTGTCCGAACGCGGGTACGAACCCGGTGACGGTCGTCGGCATCAATGGGCAGACGATTGACGGAATGGGCGCGGTCGTGATCAATGAGGATCAGGACTCCGTCTCGATCTTTTCTGATGGCGAAAACTGGCGTATTTGCTCAGGTCTTACGCCTACTGGTGTCACAGGCGCGACCGGTCCCATGGGGCCGACTGGACCGACTGGACCTGCGGGACCGACCGGACCAACCGGACCGACTGGACTGACGGGGGCTGTTGGCCCGACCGGCGCGCCTGGTGGTCCCACCGGGCCTGCGGGGCCGACTGGTGCTACAGGCGCTACGGGGGCGACGGGTGCTACGGGGGTGGGTGCTACGGGACCGACTGGCCCTGCTGGCGCATCCAACCTCGAGGGTAGCTGCGCTGCATTTTATCTTCGGGGCGATGCAGGTGTCGGAACGCTCGATGCTACGCCTATTGCAAGTCCTGTCCCGACAGATCCTGCTGGGCTTTCTGGATTTTCGCATACTAGCCCCGGTCGCCTTACGTACAGTGGCACGACCAGTGAGGTGTTTACCTGCCAGGTCGATCTCACGTTTACACCTGGCACCGTTACTGCGACGCAGGATTTTGTTGTTCATATCGCCAGAAATGGGACCATCATTTCTGAAACCCGACAGGCCAACCGGCTCTCTGTAGGCGTTCCTCTGCACATTTCTGCAGAAGCTCAGATCCCCCTGTCGCCCGGTGACTTTGTCGAGGTGTTTATCTCGGTGAGTGCCGGTCAGAACTTTGGCGGCCAGATGAACGGGACGTATTTCTCGATCTGGCAATGCGCTGCTAGTGGGCCGGAGGGAGCGACTGGGCCTGCGGGGCCTGCTGGTCCTACCGGGGCGACTGGCGCGGGCGCGCCTGGCCCAACCGGTCCCACAGGAGCGACAGGTGCTACCGGAGCCACGGGGGCAACCGGTGCGACGGGTGCAGCTGGAGTCAGCCGGCAGACGTTCATTGGTGCGAGATCCCAGCTCGGAGCGACGACCGGCGTCGATCTGGTAGTCTCGCTGGCAGCGCCATTCTTCGCCACCTTGGCAGGCAACCATGTTGGGATGATCGGGCAGGTCATTGCTGAGCTGGCCAGCCCGCTTCAGTATGAGTGGATTCTCGAGCGAGCCATTGTTGGCTGCACTGCGATTTCGTTTCTCCAGACTGGAGGCGTCGCGGCAGATATTGAGTTCTTCGTGAACATCAATGCTGCGCGAACCGTGATTCAGACATCGACGACCACGCCTGGTACAACCCAGCTGTTCACGCCGCCTACAACTGTTATTGGTGCAGTCGCAGGCGATGTGGTGTTCTTCGGCTTTACGTGGCTGACGCCTCCGAGCGCGGTCGGTGCAGTCGACGTGCAGACATCCTTCGGATTCGAATTCGCTTAGACGTAAGGCGCAACGAATGTCTCGAGCCGGTGCGGCGTCGGGGGCTTACCCTGGATCGTCTGCATCGGCTCTCCATTTTTGAACACGATGAGCGTTGGTGCCATGCGGACACTGAAGTAGGCTGCAGCATTCGGCGCACGAGTGGCATCCACCTTCATCACCTGAAGGCCTGGAAACTTTCGCGTTAGACCCTCAAGCCAGGGCTCAATCTGCCGGCATGCGGGACAGCTGGGCGTCACAAATTCCACGAGCGTGGCGCCCTGGTGCGACATCAGGATTTGATTGAATGATTGATCGTCAGCGTTGCGGATCATGCCAGCATCGTAGCAGAGCCTCTGCCGGGATTCGAACCCGATCCTCCGGAATGGAAATCCGGCATGCGACCAACAACACCTCAGAGGCAGAAAGTTTTGCGGAGTGGATAGCGGGATTCGAACCCGCGGCCTCAACCATGGCAAGGTTGCGCTCTACCAGCTGAGCTATATCCACAAAATCGGCGGAGGGCGGAGGAGTCGAACCCCGCGCTTTCACACGCCCCCGGGTTTCGAATCCGGTTGCCTACCACTTAGCGGCGCCCTCCATAATGATTAAATTTGGCGGAGCCGGTGGGATTCGAACCCACGGTAGCAAGGCTTGCTACACTCGCTTTCCAGGCGAGCACCTTCATCCACTCGGTCACGGCTCCAGGGGGAAATTGAAACCCCGCGGCGGAGGGAGAGAGAATCGAACTCTCGTCGGCGTATACCGAACGACGGCTTAGCAAGCCGCTGCCTTACCACTCGGCCACCCCTCCATTTTGTCGTTGGAGCGGCCTATGTTGCCGCTCGGCAGTACCCCGGGCAGGACTCGAACCTGCGCCCATCCGATTAGAAGTCGGATGCTCTATCCATCTGAGCTACCGGGGCATAGATGCACCGGAGCTAGCCCTAGCCCCGGAGGACTAGGACCTTCTAGATGAAGAGCGGGAACTACTGCCGAGCGATGAACCTCGCCCTCCCATACCCAGTCCGCCGCGACGCGGGGCGTGAGTAGGGATGCGGAGAGCGATGTTCTTTAGATCGGTCATCTCGAGCCTCGAGCATGGCTATACACGCCATCAGGAGGCTGTGCAAGAAGAAATTTCAGACCATCGGCTGAGCGAGGCGCGCCTGCACAAAAAAACCGCCGCGCACCCCCAGAACCACGGCGCGCGGCGGCCAGCTTTCCAGCTGTCGCAGAGGAACCTATCGGAACGGATAGCCGCCTATGAAGCGCTCGGTCTTCTGTAGACTCGCCCCGTTGCCGGTGCCGAAGAAGAACGGGAACGCGGCATTGGTGATGTAGAGCGTGTTCCAGTTGGCGCCGCGGCCGAACGTTGCAGCGGTCGGGCCATCGAGGCCATCGTCCGCGGTGAAGATCAGCTTCTCGTTCCCGTTGGGATCGATGCGGACCACCGTGTTGAACGGATCGGTGGTGCAATAGATTCGACGGAATAGATCGATCGCGAAGTCGTCGCACCCGTCATCTTCACCATCGAGAGTGTGGTAAAGCTCGACGCCGCCCGCGCTCCCGTCATTCTCGACATGGATGCGAAGGATTTCGCCACTGCTCGAGTTCGCCACATAAGCATCGTCGCCGTAGAACTGAATGCCATTCGCACCCGGCACGGGAATAGGACCGAGGGGGCCTACAATGGCTAACCCTGTGGGGGCTAGCGAAATATCGGATACCCAGATCTCAGCTTCACCGCCCTCGAGCGGGAGCGTCCAAATGGCGCCAAGGCTGTCGGCCACGTAGAGGCGCCCGTCGAATCGAGCGATGCCGTTCGGGAGTGAGGTGAAGGGGAGAGCGGCAATGCGTTCCGCGGACCCATCATCCATGCTGATGCGCCAAACGCCGCGATCCTCAGCGTTGCAGGAAGCGACCGAAGCGTAGAGGTTGCCGTCGAAGTCGGTGGCGAGCGCACCTTGGATACCGCCGAATGGCCCGCATTCGGGGGTGGGAACGCCGAGAGGAAGGAACGTCAGCGTGGACGAATTGCCTTCGGAATCGATTTTACGGATTTCACCCGTCAGCGCCATCGAGACGTAGAGGTTGCCGTCGAAATCAGCGGCAACGCTTTCAGGCGCTTCGCCGAGTTGAGGGTTGAAGCTGGCAACGGTCTCCAGCTCCTGGTCAATGTTGAACAGTCGCTCTTCAGTTTCGGGCTCCGCGGGCTCGTCGCAGGCGGACGCGAAAATGAGAGCGGCTATTGGGAGAATGAGCTTACGACTCATGTCTGGGATGATATATCATTAAAATAAGGGTTACAAGGATACTAATGCATTGGTTTACCAATCCCCACATGTAGGCAATGCGTATTAAGCGCCTGTCATTGTATCAACGCTAGGCCATCGGCTGAGCGAGGCGCGCCTGAAGCTCGCCGGACTGCGCCATGTTCATCAACTCGTTGTACCCGCCGATGAATTGACCTTGCACGAAGATCTTCGGGACAGTCGGCCAGCCGGTTGATGCTGCGAGATTCCGCATCATCGTCGCATTGTTGCCGATATTAATCGCCTTGAATGGGAGATGATTCTTTTTTAGGAATCTAACCGTATTCTGGCAATACGGGCATCCGTAAATGGTAAAAGCGACGATGGGTGCTTCACGATGACGCGCCATGGCTCATTGTATCACGGGCGGCACCCGCGAACGCTGCCAAACAGCCCTCCAGCCGCTTCTGAAGGTGATTTAGGATGCTTTCTTGACCCGCTGTGCACAGAGGTTTAGGGTGAGCGAGCGCGCCATGGCTACCACTCACTATCAAACGCTCGGTGTATCTCGAGAAGCCACGCCGGAAGAAATCAAGAAGGCGTACCGGAAGATGGTGGTCCAATACCATCCGGACAAAAATCCTGGAGATCCAACCGCCGAAGAGCGATTCAAGCAGGCGACCTTGGCGTACGAGGTGCTCAGCGACCCTCAAAAACGACAGGTTTACGACTGCGGTTTCACGTCTGCGGGAGGGTTCGATCCTGGACAGGTCGATCCAAGCCTTCTAGACCCCGAAAAGTTCGTCAAAACTTTTGTTCATCTATTTAGTGACTATCTAGACGAACATATACCTGGAGGATTTAGGCCTCGAGCCAACCGCGTCGCAGAGCAGCTGCGAAAAACCAAGAAGAAGACGAAGAAAAGGTCAACTCAAAGGGCAGCGCGAAAAGAGTCCTACAATTGCGATCGATGCAAGGACACTGGGCGCGTCATTTTGAAGCAGGGTGGGTTCAAAGTTTTTGTGACGTGCCGAGCGTGCCCGACCCGCAAGGCTGGCTAAAGCAGCGTTTTTTCTGGTACAATGCGGGCGGACGCCAATGGTTGAAGTCACGATTGTACCTCGGGTAAAAACCGAGACGGCGACGATTCATTCGCCCATCTCCAAATGCGGAGACAATTGGTGGCGAGACGTCGAAGTGCGAATGCCCTACAAGGGTGTCGACACTGCTTACCGAACGCTGCCGTCGCTCGGAGATCCTTCCCTCATCGAAACCTTCGACGCTGATTTCCTCGAGGATATCAGCGCCAATCGAGAGCGTATTCGAGAATTCGCCATCAAGGTGGCCGGAGTTCTCAGTGACCGTCAGCGCAAGAACATCGACACGATGCTGCGCCGTGCCGCTCAATACGTTCGAGACGCGAAGAAGATTCACTCGACATGGGCTCGAGGCTTCCAGACGACCAAGCTCGGCAAAGTGCCTGCGTGGCCATTTGGGGGTCAGCCTCAAGGCGGCATCAATGGGAACATCGAAGAGGGGCACGCTCGAGATGGCGAGCGCTACAAGCAGCTTGTCCGAGCCGCTCTTCGCAATGTCCGGTGCGCCGAGGAGGTTGCGAAGAAGGGCACGATCAGGGACCGAAACAAGAACACCTACAAGGGCGTCCATTCGGGTCGAGGTGCCGTGTTCGGCAATCTTGGGCTGCAGACTGGGGGTGGGGAGGAGCCTGAGCCTGAGCCCAAGACCGGTGGCATCCCTGGCGCGAAGGATCGAGCAACCCGCGCCTACCTAAACAACAGTGCGGCGATCGATATGGCGATTCGCGAGTATCTCGATTATGCCGCGGATCAAAAGAAGATCGGCGGAGGTTGGGTCGCCGCATCGCCCACAAAGATGCGCCGCAAAGCGCTTCCCGGTCAGGAATACGCTGGGCCAGACAAGGGCCCGCAGAACTGGTCTCAAAAGGAGGCGTGGTGGGCAGCAACTCGCGCTTTTGATGACGTGTTCCCTGAAAAGAGCCCGTACAAGGCGAAGTCGATCTCCCAATGGGCGGCAGGCATCAATCCGCAATTTGTGTTGGACGATGCCTACTTGATGGGGATGATCATGCGCAAGGTGATGGGTATGACTGGCGCGGAGACGGTTCAGGAAGGGTCGACGCGGCCTGACTGGGGCCTTTTCGTGCCAGCTCGTATGCCGATCCAGACAGACTTCGATGACGAACTCGAGGAGGGCGACATTAACCTTGAGGATGAGGATGAATTCAGTTTCCCTCAGGACGATCACACCTTTCCGGAGCCGCCGGGAATGGGCGGAACCGACGCTGACATTGATCTTCCCATGCCGGATATTGATGAGCTTGGGGGAGACAATGTGCTGGATGTGACTGATGAAGGTGATGAGCCAGAGCCTGATCAAAAGCCAGCGAAGAAAAAGATGAAGAAGAAAGATAACACGCTGCTGATTGCCGGCGCCGCCGCAGTTGGTCTGCTTGCATTCTCGGGGAAATAACAATGACCGACAGCTACAACCAAACGAACATCAACCTCGAGCGCAATACCGCGGTCAAGAGTTTTATCTTCGACCCGAACGCGACGGGCAGCGATGACATCATCTTCAGTAACTGGGCCTCGATGCTGGGGAACATCTCAACAATCCCTGGGATCAAGGATATCATCGTCCGTCAGACTGATATTTCAACGCCAGCGGTGATTCCGGCTGGCACGTGGGATATGGCAGGCATTCGCCTTAGGGGCGAAAATACTGATACAGTAGCAATCGTGAACGATGCTGTATTCGAGAACCTTGCATCGATATCCAGCCTGAACCTACTGATTGCAAATGTTGCAAATACAGTTCCAAATTTCCAGTACAACTCTGGCATTAATATCATTGACCTAGATCAAGTGACCTTTGGGGCAGCAATTATTGGAAATGCTCCATTTTTTGAGGTTTCCGGCGCGGCTTCCCTTGCCGTATTCAATGCTGGTGTCGAATATTCATCTGGTATATCTCCGACCCTGATTTTTGACATTCAGGATACTGCTTCCGTCCAGTTTCGGTCTGTCTCAAGGATTGGATCTGGCAATAACTATGGAGGCGCATCAGGCAATCAGCCGTGGATCAGCGTTGCAGGAACCGCTTTCGCGCAAATTGTCGGATTTTCTGGAAGCGATTCCTTCTTCCCTGACGACCAGGCGCCAAGCATCGTCACCGTCCAGCTCGCCGAGAACTACTACGCTGGCAATCCTGCAGATTGGGTTGGGTCTCCGCCGGTCAGCCTCAAGGATGCGATCGATCGTATCGCCGCGGCCCTTGGACCCATCGCCTAATTTTTCGCTCTTGGTCAAAGACTCCAGCGATGGTGCTGGGGTCTTTTTTTATCCGATTTTCTTGACGCGATGCTTGAGCGCCTTCAGGAATGGCCCAGGCGCCATGTTCGGATTACTCTCGGAGATCAC
>Ga0209986_10004502_pt1 | contig 11780 bp, 10 predicted proteins | sample BlataG_FD_183168 | JGI IMG/M metagenome (GOLD analysis project Ga0209986, IMG submission 183168) | Deep subsurface microbial communities from Black Sea to uncover new lineages of life (NeLLi) - Black_00105 metaG (SPAdes) (version 2) | ecosystem: Environmental > Aquatic > Marine > Oceanic >...
CGTTAAAAACGTTAAACTCCGAAGTTTATATTTCAATTAAAAAAAAACCCCAATCAATCTGGTTTTAACTAAATTTTAATTTTTTAAATTTAACGTGAAATTAAAAATTAACGATATTTTGAGTTTTTAGTTAGATTATCTCAGACCATCAAAATAAATAAAAATATGCTCATTTTATTTCAAATAATAGTATCAAATATATTTTGATAAATTACTTGTGGCATCAGTCCGAATGCCTCTATCCCATCAACCTTTACGGAATTTGGGAATACTTTTTTCATTATATTATAACCTGCATTTACGTCGGCATTGATGAGCGTACCATTGGAAGTTCTAAATAATCCCCGACTAATTCTTTTACCTATATATTTCTTATGGTGTCTAATCTCTTCATTCGGTGGGTTAAATTTAATTTTAAAAGATTTCGCTAATATCTTTGTATAATAAGTCACTATTTTTCTGAAATTCCTCGTATGTAACAAACAAACTCTGGAACGATGGTAAGCTTCCTAATATACTAGCGCCATTGAATATGGCAAATTGGAGGTTTTCAGGAACGAAAAGTCTAGTCACTTCATCAGATGAGTTGTAAAAACCAGAAAATTCTCTAGCAGGAACCGCTTGTTTAATAATATCACGAGGAATTTCTGGTATATCGGTTGATTGAAAATTTTCCCCACAAAAAGGACAAAATACAGAACTATTATCTTCAATTGTTTTTTTACACTTAGTACAAATTATTGTTCCATCCACAATCTCTGTCTTCTTCTGTATGGGAGAATTACCAATAGAAAGCTCTGGCAAAACGACTCTCCCTCCACAAGATGGACAGAATTCCTTACCATCAGATAGATCTACTAATACCCCACAATTTGGACAATTATCTTTTTGCTTTCGTGTTTTTCCTTTTGATTCCATTTTTTGATTTTTAGAAGGTTGATCAATTTTAGGTTTAGGAATTTTTCCTAACTGGGGGATTAATTTGCCTAATTCCAATTTCAACCTTTCTTCAAATCCTGAATATGAGAGATTGCCACCCGCAATCATAATATGGGAGATAAGATCGCTCCAATAATATTTATCAATTCCTTGTAGACAGTTAATTACTGCTTCTGGAATATTTAATATGTTATAACCTAATAAACTGGGTTGAAATAATACCTCGGGAGCTTCATGGAAAATATAGTTAGGAATTTCAATACTAGCACCGTCTGGCATGGCAAAACTAAAACTCTCGTTTAATTTAGGAGGATTTTCGGGATTCAATACGAAGTAACAATTTTTCTCTTTAATATCTTTAATTATCTCGTCAACAGCACTGGACTCAATATTAATACCCTCTCTCATTAATAAATTTTTTAAATGTTGATTTACATCTGTGCCCGCTAGAGTTAATTTTTGAACTGATTGATCAACAATCTGACCACTTATAATCGGGGTGATCCATGTAACCCCATCACCGCTCTCAATTACCAATCCCGTCGTTAAACCTACGCTAAATAATGCTAAAACAGGTGTTGGAATCATTATTAAGCTTTTTACTCTATGAGTTTCGTATAAAACACGAGCAATATATTCTTTAGTTTCTCGCTGGAGAAAGGGTGATTCAGTATATAACACTGGGTAATTAGAAAGATTTTTAATCCTTAATAGAGAATAGAAAATGTAATTTAAAATCTCGTAATAATCGTTCCAATCCATGATCGCCCCCCTTTCAATAGGACGCTTAATTTTAAGAACACCTCGCATTCTAACAACGTCATTGCCGATATATATATTTCGAGCTCCTACATCGACCATAACGGCTTTGTATTTTTCAGTGCCCGTGATTGTGGGAAAAACATACCTAGGGCTTGGTTCTCCAGCAAATCCTATTTTTGTATAAGCTGAGCCTAAGTCGACTATAATTGGGGTTCCTGGAAGGGGTATTGCCATAATAAATTTATTTATTTTTATGTGCTTTTATATAAATTTCCAAATTTAATTATTGGTATAATATTATAATAAAATGATTTTCTTTAATTAAATAATTTTTCCAAAAGAGGAAGTATTAATTAGAATATCTTATTAGATAATCTTCTATTCTTTTAGATGTTTAAATAATCTTTCGATAATTGATGGTTTAGTAATTAAAACAATTAATTGATTATCATCGTTTACAACAGGTTATTACTCAACTTTGTGTTTAATCATTTTTTCCAAGGGATCTCCAATGTCTCAATTGTTCAATTAAAATATATTTATTAATCGATTTTTAAAGATTTTTCTAGTTTCTTTTCGATCCCTTCTAATTCAATTAAAAGATTTTTGTAAGTTTTCAATAAATACAGCCCCCAATCGCTTAATTTCACCCAACCACCACCACCAAGACCACCTTTTTTCGTTTCTACTGGAGATATTCCAGTTCTAGCTTTTATTTTATTTAAAATATTCCAAGCATATTTGTAAGAGTAGCCGCATTCTTTTGCCGCCTGAGTTAAAGATATGGGATTTTTAACATCGGGTTTATCGATGTTTTCAAGAAGATTAGCCCAACCAGATCCTAAAATATTTTTACGGTCATTATTATGAAATTCTAGCCAAAATTTAATTCCAAAACCTATTTTAGCTTTTAAATTTTCGATATCGGGTTTTTCATTTTGTAGTATATCGGATTGATTTTCCATATTATTTAATTGATTTTCTTAATTTTAATTATTTTTTATACGACTAATAAGGCTAAATGGAAAAACATTAAAGGAAAGTCATTTTTTTTTTTGTAAATATAAATTTGTTGACTAACCATGGTATATTCTGGCGTAAGTAGTTCTTTAAAAATGGGTAAAATAGTAATCGAAAATGTGTATCATTTTGCCGAAAATCCTATGTTGGATTGTAATCAGTTTATAATTGTTGATAAAAAGAACGATGAATTAGCGCTTTTTGACACAGGAAATGGGCTTTCTTTAAAAGGGCTAATTGAGGGTATGGGTAAACTAGGTTTGAATTATGAACAAATTACCAGAGTCTATCTTACTCACGAACATGTAGATCATGTGCTTGGTATATACCCATTGATTAAATTATTAAAAAATAATCCTCCTGAGTTATATGCTTATGGCGAAACGGCGAAGATATTGAGGGAGGGGGATGAATCAAAAATCTTTCCGGGGAATCTCGGGATCAGCCCAGGGATGTTTGGACTAGAAATTATACCTTTAAAAGTTAGCGATTTGAAAGTAGAAGAAACGATTAGTATAGGTTCAGAATTTAATTTTCAAATTTATTACACACCAGGCCATTCTCTCGGATCAATCTGTTACTATGAGAGTAACAAAAAAATTCTAATTCCCGGAGATTTAGTATTTGCGGGGGGCAGTTTTGGAAGGTACGATTTCCCTGGAGGTTCTTTAAACTCTTTGATTGAATCAATTAAGTTTATAAGCAATTTGGAAGTAAAATATTTGCTTCCAGGCCATATGAACATAAGTGATAATGGGAATCAGCAAATTGAATATTCTTATAGAATGGTCCAATCAATAGGAAGGTTTTTTTGAAATTTAAATGCTTTTATCTTAGTGCTTTATTCTGTTAAGGATTTAAGAATATTAATCAAGTATATTATTTGATATATAAGAACATTTTTTAAATAAAAATTCTATATTGAAGTTAATCACCTAATTTAAAATAAAATGAAAAAAAGAATAAAGTAAAATTTGTGATAAAAATGTCTGAAAAAAAAGAAAAGCAGATAACCGAAGTTATTCTACGCTCTTACCCGAAGATCATATTTTTCTGGCCCTTAGCGCTTGTTTCGTTTATTATGTGGTTGTTTCAGATGCTTGTTCCATCACCAATCGCCTGGTGCGGAAATTTATGGCTCGCTGTATTTGCTATAAACTTGTTTATTGTTGCTTTCGATTTTAGTAGCACGAAGTTTTTTGTTTTAATTCTTGTTATCGCTGTTGTGGTTTTACTGTTGATTTTTCTAGCACCTAGCCTAATTTCGGGTCTTCCAGCGCTATCCTTTAATCCCGGGTTAACAGGGGGGTTCTACTTGGTTGTTACTATAATAATGGCAATTGTTTTAGGACTGGTCGTTCTTGGTGCAAGGTTTGATTACTGGAAGATTGAGAGAAACGAAATTTACCATAAAGCGGGTATTTTCAGCTCTGCTGAAAGACTACCAACAAAAAGTCTAAGAATTAAGAAAGAAATCACGGATGTGTTTGAATTTTTCATATTACGTGCAGGGTCCATTACGCTGCTCCCAGGCCACGGAGATGTGATTTCACTTCCTGTCGTACTAAATATAAACAAGAAGCAGCACCAGATAGACTATTTATTGAGCCATGTCTCAATAGAACCAGACGAATTGGATGCTTAATTGCTTTTAATATCAAATTAGATAAAAAATTTTTATTTTTTTTTTGATTATAATTAGATTAATTTTAATTTCCTTTCATTTATAAATTCCTTAAAATACCTTTAAATTATCTGTAAATTTACACTCTCTCCTTTATTATTAGCGTAAATACCTATTGAAACACATAGGAATGAGACTGACCGAACAAATCCAGATAAAAAAGACGGCAAACCTCTCGAGCTTATGCCATTTATCCAAAAACATCTATAATGTGACAAATAATTACGTAAGGCAAGAATTTTTTTATTTAGAAAACTGGCTAAGATACTACGATTTGTGGTATATGTTAAAAGATAAAGAGGCGTATCAGAAACTTCCCTCACAAACAGCCCAACAGATATTAAGATTAGTTGATAAGAATTGGAAATCCTTTTTTAATTCCCTTAAAAAATGGAGGGCGCAACCAAGAAAATATCAAGGACGCCCTAGACCTCCAAAATATAAGAAGAAAAACGGAGAATTCGTGCTTATTTTCACTAATCAACAATGCCGAATCAAGGAGGGTTACTTATATTTTCCTGAAAAAGTAGCCATATCTCCCATAAAAACGCGCATTAAAAGCCAATTACATCAGGTAAGGCTCGTTCCTAAGGGATTATATTACGTTATAGAGATTATATACGAGAAAAACGTAAAAAATCTGAAGTTAGATAAAAAAAGAATTTTAGGGATTGATTTAGGATTAGCAAATATCGTAACTATGGTAAATAATATCGGCTTACAACCTGCAATTATTAAAGGCGGTATTGCGAAGTCCACTAATCAATTCTATAACAAACATTTAGCAAGATATAAAAGCGTTAAAGATAAGCGAGGGATCGCGTTTGAAACGAGAAGAATTCAAAAGTTAACTAAAAAGCGAAATAACAAAATTAACGACCAATTTCACAAAATTTCAAGAAAAAATGTTAATTATTGCGTCGATAATAATCTAGGAACGATAATTATCGGGTATAATCGATTCTGGAAACAAAAAATAAACATAGGTCGGAGAAATAACCAAAAATTCGTTCAGCTTCCCTATTTCAAATTGATTTCTCAAATTCAATACAAATCTAAATTAGTAGGAATTGACGTTATCTTAGAAAAGGAATCTTATACTTCTAAATGCAGTTTTTTAGATAACGAATCGATTCAAAAACACAAAAACTATGCCGGAAAGCGAATTAACAGAGGGCTATTTCGAAGTAAGATAGGAATTATCTTAAACGCCGATGTCAACGCGGGGTATAATATAATTAAGAAAGTAATCCCAAATGCCGTATTGGTTGATAGGATAGAGGGTATAGGGTTATATCCGTATTCTATTGCTGTTTCATAGTTATAAAACATAATAGAATAAAATTTTTATTTCATGAAGGGAAATTAAAAATAACCTAATTAGATTTAAGAATTATATTTTTAGTAATACATATGTCTCATCCTCCAATTTTATTACTTGATTTTGATGGCGTTGTAATCACTCAAAAAGCTTTAGAATACTCCGCTTTGATTCATCTGAGGAAAAATTTCTATAAGTGGCAAAATATTGAGCCTTTAAGGCTTATAGATCTTGCGAGGCTTTTTGAGGAAGCGGATTCACAAAATAAAATAAAGGCTTTGATTAAGGTATATCGAGTATATAAAAGATTTATACCGAATAGATGGAGGAGAGTCTTCTTTTTTATCAAATTTAGGAGGATGTATCCCAAATACGAAAAATTCGAAACATTCAAACCTAATTTAGAAAGAATTTTAAACGAATTAAAGAAGTGTGGAGTAGTATTTGGGATCGTTTCAAATACAAGTGGAGAAAGGTTAGATTTTTTTAGGAAGAAATTAAATTTAGACTCTTATTTTTCCGCTTTTGTTTCTCGCGATGATACTCCGTTAAGAAAACCTCATGGTTATCCTGTTTTCGTTGCATTAAAACAAATTAAACAAAATTTAAAAGTCCCTATAGATAAAACAAAAGTGTTTCTAATCGGAGACCTTCCTACAGATATAGAATGTGCAAATAATGCGGGAATCATTAGTATTGCGCTACTTTCTGGGCATGGTACAAAAAGTGGTTTGGAAAAGGCTAATCCAAGCATTGTTCTTCGAGATATCAAGGAGATTTTAGAGATTGACCCATTCAAAAAATTATTATTAGATTAAACATTAAATTTCGTTGATAATGTTTAATTTGGAAGAGTTTGAACGAGATCAAGTTATTTATCCTCTAGTTGAGAAACTCAGCAAGTTTCTTGATAAGAACAAGTCTGCAAAAGCAGAAAAAGTAATTGACCAACTAGATCACTTATTAAAGGAACAAGAACACATAGTTTCAATAACTTATATATTAAGTATCTTAGCTGAACACGATTTCGAACTGATATCTGAGAGTATCCTTAAGAAAGTAGAAAGTTATTGCGATTCCAACGATCAAAAATTAAGGGTCAATACACTAATAATAATCGGCTTTGCGATGCTAGGAAATCAGAAGTATATCGATAAATACTTTCAAAATTTCGTTAATAATTTGAGTAACGAAAATAAAGATATACGAGATAATGCCCATTACTTCTTGCAAGAAATTGTTGATAAAAAACCAAAATTAATTTGTTCTTATAGTAAGGATTTGATAAAAGCTTTAATTTTAGAAGAAGATAAGGAAAATCTCGTTTCAATAATAAAATTTTTAGAGAAGTGTAAAGATTTTGATTTTGAAAACCTATTTGATTTTAGAGATGTTTCGAAATCACTTTTAAGTAAATTTTATAGTAAAGAGCACTCAGGAATTTATTCTAAATTATTAACTTTGATTATAACTATTTTTCCATCGTTAAAGGAAATAGATGTTGAAAGTCTCGAATTAAAGGAGCTTTTAAACGAACTAGATAAGCTATTTCTTATGAAAAAATATAACCTTACGGAAATATCTGAAAAAATGGGAGTCACATTAGAAGAATTTACTAAAATCAGAAAAAGGAAAGAGAGAGAAGACCTAAAAATCTATTTTTACATTAAGTTTAACGAGAAAAAATTAATTTATTTTTACGAGCTTGAGAAAGAGAAGTTAATTAAATTATTTGGAAAGGTCGAAAAATTACACAAAAGAGAAATTTTAGATATATTTAATCAAATAATCGACACCGAACTTGAGTTGAGGTCATTCTTAAATACATTAATAAAGTTGAATCATATTGATGGATATTACTCAAAATTGGGTTATTTTTATTCTTTTAACTATGTAAAATCAAACCTGTTAGAAAGTTTAAATAAGAAGGGAATGGTGAACCTCAAAAATTTTGATTATTTACCTCCAGAGTTTAATAGTAGAGTTATAAACTACATATCAAATTCGACTAAACAAGTATTTCTATCCGGTAAAAACAATACAGCGTATTATTCTTTAAAAAAAATCCAACAACAAATAAATACCGATGCTGCAAAAAGTACTTCTATCGATTTAAAAACCTACCGTGAGCGATTAACAGAAAAAGACTTTATTAAATTAATTAAAAACTTACCTAAGGGTTATTTATCTCCATATCGGAAAGGAACTCAATGGTTAACCAATGTAGGGCTATTGAAGGTTAAAAAGGAGATAGAAAACTCTAAATTGATTGGGTATTATTCAATACCAGCTCTCTCTGAAAAGCTAAACCTTAAAAAAGTTTTACTCGTTGAAATCTTAGATGAATTTATAGATAAAAGAAGTGGAATTTTCGATAAAAACAGAGAAATTTTTTATTACTTAAAGTTTTTAAATCAGAAGATTGAGCAAATAAATTCTATAGCAAAATCAGATAAAAAAGAAGTACAAATAAATTTAATGGCAAAGGAACTCAACATAGAAAGAAGTCACATTCTTACAAAATTAGACGAAAATTTAAAACGTATTGAGGAAGAAATAAAAGAAAAGGATCAAATCAATATCCCTGAATATATTGAGAAAACTGGGATGGCTAACGATAAATTTATAGAATTTATCAATAACTTAGGTTTAAATTATTTTAAAAAGGGAGACCTTCTCATTTTTAACGAGTTTAAAATTAACGAAGCTAAAAAAGACATCAAATCAATGCTTATAAAAAAATCTAAATCTGAAAATTCGATATATTTGGGAGATATAGATGTTACCTCAAGTATAGTTGAAAATTTATTAAAGGAATTACAAAGCGATGAAAAAATAAGAGGAATTTTTCATATTAATGAAGGTGAATTGATTTTTTACACTGAAAAAGGAATCGAAAGTTTAATGATGGAAAATAGTTTGATGTTTTCTTTCCACGACATATTTTACGGAAAGAATTTGAACGATAAAGAAATTGAGCTCTTACATTCAATTCTTAACCTTTTACTTAACAATAAAAAGCTAAAAGGAACTTTTGACGATGAAACGCTAACTTTTGCAAGTACCGATGTTTTATTTGCCCAAAATTATAACGCTGTTTTATTTGAATTTGAAAAAACGATAAATAATTATATTCAAAATTTTAATTTAGAGTATGAAAAAATAAAAAAAATCTTAACGAAACAGAATGAAACTATATTTCCTCAAGAAATTAAACTAATTCAAGAAACAATTGATAATCTTAATGAAAAATATGTTCGGTGGAGAAGTAGCTTAGAGGCTTTTGTGAGAAAAGTTAACATTACGCTTCTAAAAAAGCAGGGTTATACAGTTAAAAAATACAAAACCCTATTATTATCTCCCGAAAAAAAAGAGAATGTAAAATCTTTTGAGGATGATCCAGAAGTTATAGATTTAATATCTGACTTTAACAGGTGGGTAAAATTATTCAACGCGTTAGAAGTAAAATATGGGAATATTATATTTTATCAAAAAAGGTTAATTAACGATAAGTATAATGTAGAAAGTCGGAAAAAGTTAGATGATTTGCTAAACGAATTGAATTTAAAATAAAAATTTTAAGAATCTCTAAACATTTCTCTTACCTTCAATTTGAGAAATAATTTCGTCAATGTTAAATTTTTGATTTGATTTGATTTTATAAGTTTTAGGAGAATGTATACCATTCATCTCTAAAATACCTTCCTTTTCAAGAAAGTCGAGAGATCTCCAAATAAAGTTAATTTTAGAACGATTAGAGGGTTTAATGTTATTACATCTTCTTATCCCTTTAGTAGTAACTAAATTGACATTATTATCTATTAATTTATTTATCGCATCTAATGTTTCGCGTAAATTTTTAGAAAAAAAGTCCATGAGATCCTCCCTTAATAAAACAAGAAATTTAGTAACTTCGTGTATTAAATTATTCGTAAGGATTTAAAAACTTTTATTCTTCTTAACTGAAATCGCTCAAAATGATCTACATTGTAATATTTGAAGTATTAGTAAATAGTATTTTGAATTTATTTATAGATTTTTTAGTGTCGGAAAACTCTTTTACCACAAAAAACTAAAGCGCAATTTAGTTCATCGGCTCGTTTAATAACCATCTCATCCCGTATAGATCCCCCTGGATTGATTATGGCTTTCGCACCTACATCTACTGCAGCTTCTAAACCATCTGGAAAAGGAAAGAATGAATCTGTTCCCATATAAGAATTCTTTAATTCCTCTTGATGACCAAACTCCTTTGCTTTTTGGGCGGCTAATTTAACCACATGTACTCGACTTTGTTGTCCCGCTCCTATTCCTATGGTATAAATACCATTGCTATAAATTTGAACAAAACAAGCAGAATTGGATTTTATCCATTTTGAAACTCTATATGCAAAGATTAGAGCCTCTTTTTCAATTTCAGTTACTTGCATTTTACTAACTACATTCCACTCCTTAATAATAGGCTTATAATCGTATTCTTGGACAACAATTCCTCCCAGTACTCCTCTAATTTCGGGATTCTTATATATTTCTTCTCTTTTATCTAACAAATCGCCATATTCTATGATTCTCATGTTCTCCTTTTGTTTGAGTATTTCAAGTGCTTCTTGTTCGAAAGAGGGCGCCAGTAAAACCTCCACAAAGATCTTTTCTTTATTTACAATAAAATCAGCTACATTTGCAGTTAGTTCTTTGTTTACGCCCCATATTCCTCCAAAGGCGGACATTGGATCTGTATTAAATGCCTTTTTAACAGATTCTAATTGTTCTATCTTATCAATAGCTATCCCATTGGGGCTGGTATGTTTCAATATCGCTGTAAGATAATACTCCTTACTAAAATCTAAAAGCATTTGCATACAAGAATCTATATCAAGATAATTGTTAAAAGAGATTTCCTTGCCACTCAATTTTCTTAAATTATGAAGTCCATACATCGAAGCGGCATCTCGATAATAAGCGGCTTTTTGGTCCCAATTCTCTCCATACCTGCAATCCTGTATCTTTTCATAAATTTTAATTAATTTATTTCCCAATTTAACTTCTGGATTATAATAATTTTGGAGATAGCTAGCAATTGCTGCGTTGTAATCGGCCATTATGACAAATACTTCTTGAGCTAATTTCGCTCTAGTTTTATCGCTCACCCCTCCCAATTCCCTTAATTCTTCGATTATAATGTTATAGTATTTAGAATTAGGTATTACTACAACATCAGGAAAGCTTTTTGCCGCTGCCCTTATCATTGTAGGACCGCCAATATCAATCATTTCTAAAGCATCAGCTAAAGTAATATTTGGTTCCGCAATTGCCTCTTTAAATTGATATAAATTACAAACTACCATATCTATTGGTGGGATATCATATTTTACGGCATCCTCTGAATCTTTTTTAATGCCACGGCGATAAAGGATTCCTCCTTCAATTTTAGGGTGCAAGGTCTTAATTCTTCCATCAAACATTTCGGGCGAGCCAGTATAGTCGGATATTTTCACGAAATCAATGCTATTCTCCTTTAAAAGCCTTCCAGTTCCTCCGGTAGATAAGATTTCAATTCCAAATTCACTTAATGACCTTACAAACTCAACTACACCGCTTTTGTCAAAAACACTGACAATTGCCCTTTCAATTTTTTTCATAATTATTCAATTTTTTAAATTAAGATAATAAAATCAAAATGAATATTTCAAAGTAACATTCATTATCGTTTTAAGTTAATTAATTGGCATTTAATAAAATATAGCTTTGAAAGTCCTTTAATTTATGGAAGGTAAGAAAGAAAGACAAATTTTTAGTACCTGCTGAGTAAGTCGTGCGGTCGTGACTCTCTCTGTCCCACATAAGTTACGACTCCAATTTTAGCCTTTTTCATTTCGTTTATTCTTTTAGCTCCAGCATATATCATACCATTTAGGAGGCCTTCTTTTAAGGAAAGTAATACACCATCTATATCCCCAACAAAAGGAACATAATCGCTTACGCCTTCTGGAAGCATTCTTGAACTTTCTGTGTACCGATCTGAAATATATCCAACAGTTCTTGCTTCTTTTGAGC
>Ga0209986_10004504_pt1 | contig 11779 bp, 10 predicted proteins | sample BlataG_FD_183168 | JGI IMG/M metagenome (GOLD analysis project Ga0209986, IMG submission 183168) | Deep subsurface microbial communities from Black Sea to uncover new lineages of life (NeLLi) - Black_00105 metaG (SPAdes) (version 2) | ecosystem: Environmental > Aquatic > Marine > Oceanic >...
ATAAATGACTTCTTGAAAGAGAAAATCGAATATAGTATATTCCCCAGAGGATGAAATTTCTCTTATTCCTTCTTTCTCTTTTCAACCGCTCAGGATGCCAGATTAAAAATTGGCTTTACAAAAAGAAAATATCAACACCAAAAAAAGCGCCTTTGTCCGTTATCAGCGTGGGAAGCATCGCCTTTGGGGGGACAGAAAAAACGCCATTGGTCATAAATCTGATAACCTATCTCATTAAACACGGCTTCAAACCTGCCCTGATCTCCCGTGGGTATAAAGGGAGATGGGAAAAGAGCGGAGGCATTCTCTCTGATGGAAAAAACATTCTCGCTCCTTGGGAGGATTCCGGTGATGAGCCATTTATGGTCGCCCAAAGCATTCCTCAGGCTGGAATTTTCATCGGTAAAAATCGTCTTCTCTCCTGCCAAAAAGCAAAGAGCTTGGGTTTCGAGCTTGCTGTGCTGGATGACGGTTTCCAGCATCGCCGCCTCCACAGAGATTTGGACATTGTGCTCTACACTCCGGCAGAAAAAATTGCATTTCGCGAACCTGTTTCTTCCCTTAAAAGAGCCAATATTCTTTTGATGAAGAAAGGAGTCGATCCTCAGAGAAAAAAAAGAATAAGGGAACGCTTTTCTGAATCAACCGTCTTTGAATACTCTGTTGAAAATAAGGGTTTCTTCAAGCTAATAGAGAAAGGGAGAGAGCCGGGTGAAAAGCTTAAAAGAAAAAAAGTTCTCGCTTTTTGCGGAATAGCCCGGCCTGAAAGATTCTTATCCATCCTCCACGAGGAAGGCATAAAGCCATCGTTTTTCTTTAAATTTCCTGATCATCATCCCTACCCCAAATCTTCTCTGGAAAAAATCACAGAAAAATACAAAAAAATCAACGCTGAAGCAATCATCACTACTGAGAAAGACGCCTTGAAGATTATTCACAACAATAGCTTTAAAAAAATCCCTGCTTATTATTTAAAGATCGACCTCGAGGTGGAGGATAAATTTTACGCCAGGATATCAAATCTACTCCAAAATTGGGTTTAATATTCTAAAATGGCAAATTTTAAAGAATTATTTGAATTCTCACTCTTTCAAATAGCCAAAGCTCCTTTGTCCATTCTTTCCCGGAAGCTGTGTCTCTCTTTGGGACAAACCTTGGGATTAGCCTTTTATTACCTGGATAAAAGGCATCGCCTGATCGCTTTATCCAACCTGAAAATCGCTTTTGGAAAAGAATTGTCCCCTTTTGAGCTTAAAAGAATAGCCCGCAACTCCTTTATGCATTTCGGTAAGACCTTCATGGATATCATAAAGCTTCCTCATCTTGGAGAAGAGAAAAGGAATGCCCTCATAAATGTCGAAGGCGAAGAAAATCTGCTTAAAGCTCTTCGAGAAAAAAAGGGAGCGCTTCTCTTCTCTGCTCACTACGGAAGCTGGGAAATCGCTCCGTTTTTTCTAGCCAAAAAGGGAAAACTAAGTGTCATTGCCCGCCCCTTGGATAACAAGCTCCTGGAGAAAGAACTCCTCAAGCTCAGAACAAGCCAGGGGTCCCACGTCATCTACAAGCATCAGGCAACAAAAAAGATTCTTCAATCTCTGCGGGCAAGAGAAATGGTTGCCTTTTTGATAGATCAGAATGTTCTCAGACAACAAGCTATCTTTGTCGATTTTTTTGGCAAGAAAGCAGCCACAACCCCAAGCCTGGCATCTTTTTCCCTCAGGACAAAATCACCTCTCATCCCGGTATTTTGCTATCCTACATCATCCCATGCCTATCACCTTAAAATATTCAGCCCTCTAAGCATAACCTTGGGAGGAAATTACAACCAGGAAGTATTGAAAATTACCCAAATATGCACTAAGATTATAGAAACTCAGATAAGGAAAAATCCAGATTATTGGTTTTGGTTCCACAACAGGTGGAAGACGAGACCAGAGTAAGAGGAGGCTTGAATTTTGAAAATGGTCAAATCCTTGATATATAAGGAAAGAAAAATTAAAATTTCAACAAGCTTCCCCGTGTGGATGCGAGGATTCTGAAGGAAACGGGAAAATGAGAGCCAATAAGAGATCTTTCGATGAATTAAGACCGATAAAAATCAAGCCAGATTATCTGGATTTTGCTGACGGTTCTGCTTTCATAGAGATCGGCAAAACCAGAATCGTTGCTGCAGCTACAATTGAAGAGAAGGTTCCGCCCTTCCTTAAGAAAAGCGGAACTGGCTGGATCACGGCCGAATACTCCATGCTTCCCCGCTCCACTGAAAAAAGAAACATTAGAGAAAGAACACATGCTCATATTTCGGGCCGAAGTCATGAAATTCAGCGCCTCATAGGGCGCTCACTTCGTGCCGTGACAGATCTTAGCGTCCTTGGAGAGAGGACTATCATCCTTGACTGTGATGTCCTCCAGGCTGACGGGGGGACAAGAACAGCTTCGATAACAGCCGCCTGCCTTGCCCTAGCCCTCGCCTTGAAAAAGATGATGGACGAAAAGATCATCGACCGGATGCCCCTCAAATACCTGGTCAGCGGCATCAGTGTGGGCATTGTGGAAGGAGAAATCCTTCTTGACCTCGATTACTCCGAGGATTCAAGGGCAGAAATTGATATGAATGTTGTCGGTACAGAGAAGGAGCAGCTCGTGGAATTACAGGCAACAGCAGAGAAAAATCCATTTTCAAGAAAAGAACTGAGCACTCTTTTAAACTTAGCCTATAAGGGAATAAAGGAAATAGCCCAAATGCAGAAGGACGCCCTCAAAAAAAAGAGCATTCTCTTCATGGCCTACATGTAAAAAGGAGAAAAAAATATGAATCGAATCCTTATAACAGGAGGAGCCGGTTTTTTAGGCAGCCATCTTTGCGACTCTCTTTTAGAAACGGGGGCGGATGTGGTCTGTGTCGACAATTTTTTCTCGGGCTACAAAGATAATATCCGGCACCTCTTTTCCCACCCTTATTTCGAACTGATCCGCCACGACATCATCCATCCTCTCTTTTTGGAGGTTGATAAAATTTATAATCTCGCTTGCCCTGCCTCACCACTCCACTACCAGCACAATGCGATAAAAACGGTAAAGACCAGCGTCATGGGGACCATAAATATGCTGGGCTTGGCCAAGAGGATAAAAGCCCGCATCCTCCTAGCTTCTACATCTGAAATTTACGGGAATCCGGCAGTTCACCCTCAACAAGAAAGTTACTGGGGAAACGTCAACCCTGTCGGTATTCGAAGCTGCTATGACGAAGGAAAAAGAGTGGCTGAAACGCTGATGATGGACTACCACCGTCAGAACAACGTTGACACCAGAATAGTCCGTATATTTAACACCTACGGCCCGCGGATGGCCCTAAATGACGGAAGGGTTGTCAGCAACTTTATCGTTCAGGCACTAAGAGGAGAACCAGTCACCGTTTACGGAGACGGAACTCAAACACGCTCCTTTTGCTATGTCTCAGACCTCATTGATGCTTTCATAATGACGATGGATAAAGAAGGTTTTACACAGCCCGTGAACCTGGGAAATCCAGCAGAATCCACAATCCTTGAGTTAGCCGAAAAAATAATCAAACTCACCAAAAGCTCTTCCAAGATCATCCGCAAGCCTCTGCCCTCGGATGACCCGGTGCGCCGATGTCCGGATATCTCATTAGCCAAAGAAAAACTCGGCTGGCAGCCAAAAATAGGTTTAGAGGAGGGACTGCTCAAAACCATCGCCTACTTTAGAGAAAAACTGGAGCTTAAGAAAAAATAGCCCGCCTTTTATCAGGAACAAATTTTACTTAGCGAAGTTTGATCAGGGGGAAAGGTATCAACAGAAGCAACATCTGACATATTTATCAGAAGGAAAGCACTAATTATCAATTTAAAAAAATGGAGGATATGTCAAATGTTGAGACCTGAGTCTTTCTTGACAATAATAACTCTTCGCTATAACATTTCCGCTATCAGAGGATTTTAAGAAAAACAAGCAAATATTTATAATTATGAATAATTCATCAAAACCCTGCCTTATCTTGAGAGGCTTAATTCCAAGGAGGTTATTATGACCATCATACCCAAGCTGATCATATTAGGCATCATACTTATTTTCTTAGCCCTAATAATTCTTCTTATCGCCAAACAGTATCGAAAAGTCGGTCCCAATCAAGCTCTTATTATTTCTGGAGGAAGAAAGAGAGCAGTAATCGCCCCTGATGGAACTAAGAGAAAAGTCGGCTATCGCTATCGTCTGGGAGGAGGTACTTTTGTTTTGCCCTTCATTGAAACCGTTGACATCTTGCCCGTAGAAGTGATCACCTTGAACATCAAAACCCCAGAAGTTCTCACCCGAGGAGGAGTTCCCCTCATGGCTGAATCCACTGCTCAGGTCAAGATAGATTCCTCTGACCACTCTATTCGCCTGGCCGCAGAGCAATTTTTGGGATTGGGAAAAGAAGGCATCAAGGATGTCGCCATGACAATCCTAGAGGGAAAGATGAGAGAGGTTATAGGTGCCATGACCGTGGAAGAAATTTATATGGGAAGACACGAATTTTCATCAAAAGTGATCCAGGCTGCTCATCAAGACTTTGCCCTGATGGGTCTGGTCATGATGTCCTTTGCTCTTAAAGACATAAGCGACACCCAGGGATACCTTGATGCCCTCGGAAAGCCACAGATAGCTGCAGCCAAACGGGACGCTACAATCGCAGAAGCAGAAACAGAAAAGCAAGCCGTGGTCAAATCTTCAGAAGCTCGAAAGGAAGCAGAAGTGGCGCGCCTAGCTGCCGCAGCCCTCATCGCCAAGGCCGAGTGGGAAAACGAAGGCAAAAAAGCCGAGTCGCAGGCTCTGGTCAACCAGAAAAAAGCACAAGCAGACCTCTCCTATGAACTTGAGCGCATCCGTATCGACCAGGAAATAAAAAAAGAAGAAGCCAAGGTAAAGCTCATAGAAAAGGAACAATCCATAAAGATAGAGGATTTAGAAATCGGCCGTAAGCAGAAAGAGCTTGAGTCCAGCGTTATCAAACCTTCTGACGCCCGCAAATACCAGTTAAAAGCCGAAGCAGAGGCAGAAGAATACCGCATCCTGGCTGAAGCCAGGGGAAAATCAGAAGCGATAAAACTCGAAGGTACTGCTGCAGCCGAAGAGCTCAGGCAGCGAGGTTTAGCCGAGGCTGAAACAATGCTGAAAAAAGCTCAGGCCTGGGAAAAGTACGACAAGGCTGCTCTCTTTGATAACTATCTTAAAGTCCTCCCTGACTTGGCCAAGGCCGTCTCCGAACCTCTTTCCAAGGTTGATAAAATCGTGATTGTCGGAGGCGATAAAGGCCTGGGTACTTCAAAAATCACCGCCCAGGTAGCAGAAATCCTGGCTCAAATGCCAGAGGTAGTCCAGTCTCTGACAGGAGTTGACCTGAAGAAATATTTCAAAGAGAAACTCACGCCCGAAGAGAAAGAAGAAGAATGATCATTCCCCAGGAAAAGTAGGTCAGTCATGATATCAGAAAAAGCTAGTCAAATCGGCATATCTCCCACTCTAAAAATATCAGCCAAAGCCAAGGCAATGAAAGCCGAGGGAATAGACGTTGTGGACCTCAGTGTGGGAGAGCCAGACTTTTCCACTCCTGATAATGTAAAAGCGGCTGGTATCCAGGCCATTGAGCAAAATTTTACCAAGTATACAGCAAACGATGGAATTCCAGCGCTGAAAGAAGCTATCATAAACCGCCTGAAACAAGATTTTGGCCTCACATACGCTATGGATGAAATCATTGTCTCTTCAGGAGCAAAGAGCTCGCTTTACCATCTCGTTCAAGCGCTGATCGATGAAGGCGAAGAAGTCATCATCCCGGCTCCCTACTGGGTAACCTATCCCCATTCAGTCTCACTGGCTAAAGGAAAAGCCGTCATAATCCCTACCAAGGAGGAAGACGGATTTCTTCTGACGCCAGATCAGCTAAAGTCTGCCATCTCCCCTGCCACCAAGGCTTTGATACTTAACAATCCCTCCAATCCCACAGGAGCAGCCTACGAGAAACGCGATCTTGAAGCCTTGGCGGACGTAGTTATGGAAGAAGATATCTTCGTTATCGCTGATGAAATCTATGAAAAAATCGTCTATGATGACTTTCGTTTTGTTAGCTTCGCTTCCCTGGGAGAGGAAATAAAAAAGAAAACAGCTATCGTCAACGGAGTCTCAAAATCTTACTCCATGACAGGATGGCGAATAGGATATGCAGCCGGCCCTGCAGAAATAATCAATGGCATGTCCAAAATCCAGAGCCATACCACCTCCAATCCCTGCTCGATCTCTCAAAAGGCGAGTTTAGAAGCCTTGAGCGGTCCCCAGTATGAAGTTTCCAAAATGACATCTGAGTTTCAGAGACGGAGAAATTATCTCTTGATGAGGCTTCAGAGAATCCCTCATCTTTCCTGTTTCAAACCACAGGGAGCATTCTATCTTTTTCCTAATCTCTCCTCTTATTATGATAAAGAATTCAACAATGTCCAGATTCGAAACTCTTACGGCATGGCTTATTATCTTCTAAAAGAGGCTTTAGTAGCCATAGTTCCAGGAGATTCCTTTGGTGCCGATGATTATATCCGTATTTCATACGCCACTTCCATGGAAAACCTGGAAAAGGGCATGGACAGGATCACAGAGGCCCTCTCAAACCTTAAAACAGCCAAAAAAATCAAGCGCGTATCTTTAGACAATACGGTAACACGAAGAAAAAAATCAGTGCCAGTAGATTCCACAATCTCTGTCAAAATGAAGGATGCTCTGATCGCTGAAATGGAAAGCCATATCAGCTACGAAAACTATTTTGAATGGAACGCCAACATCAACGGCGTCATTGTTCAGCTGCGCACGAATGTCTCCCACCTCAATGATTTCTGGATCGAAAACTGGTACCCGGCTCAACTTGAAGCAGACCTGGAACCCCATGGCATCATATACGCTGTCGACGGAATAACAGGACGCGAACCGCACTCTTTCTATAGCTCAGAAACAAACACAGGCGTGCTCGTCAACACAGACAATTACGTTTCTCTGCGCAGTCTGGCTCTTGGTCTTGTCATGGATGTCTCCGAAAAGCTTTTTAATGTCCACACTATCCGGGGAATGTCGGCTGACATTGACGGAAGCGGTCTCGTCCTGATCGGGCCAAAAGGAACAAAAAAGACTGAACTTTTCTTCACTCTTCTTCAAGATAAAAGATTCCGCTTGCACTCTAACGACATCATCTTCGTCCGCTTGGCAGGAGGTCCAGCCCTGGCTGATTCTGTCGAAAGAAAGCTTTTTTTCCCGACAAACACTGTTGAATCCTATCCTCGTTTAGCTCCTCTTTTCGACTCAAGTAAATGTGAAAACGTAATTACGCTCAAAGAAGACTGCCAGGATGCAGAATGTCTTCGCATTGACGACTGCCGTCTTGACCGCGGCTCCCCCTATTGCTATAAAGCCTCCAAAGATTCCCATGCTCTTCTTGATCCTTATTGGATCGAGGGACCAGCAAAGCACGTTAAGAGAACTTCTCTCCGCTGGGTATTCATCCTCCGCTATGATACTGTCTCTCCCCCAGTAGTGGAAGTCCAGGTTGAGGATGCCCTGCGCCTTCTCGAGTCTGGACAGAGCCTGGGACTAACTCGCGGTCTCAGTCCCTCTAAAAGCCAGCCTTTTTTCAATCCCCATCTTTTGCTCACAACCCCTGAAAAGATGGAACTTCAGAGAAATTTTTTCGAGCGTCTTCTCGAGAGCAGTTCCTGTTACCTCTTTAACAGCGGAAAGGCTACAGTAGATGACCTCAAAAAAATTGTGACAGATGAGCCAAAAACAGAATAATCTAATAAAAGAAAATGTATAATTCCGATGAATAACAAAGGAATTTACAACCAGGAAGCCTACAATAAATTCAAGGAGGAACTCCTTCGAGTCTTGAAGGGACCGAACATCAGAACCGTAGACCTCAAATGGCTCGAGCCAAAAGCCAAAGCAGCGGGAGTGAAAACAAAGTTCGGATCCTACGGCTGGCGGGCAGCCATATCAAGCCGCATTGCCCCAAAAACTGTTTACTTAGGGAGTGAAGCAGCCCATCTTCCATCTCCCACAGCAGAACAGCAAACTCTCATCGCCAGGGCACCGGAGGAGCTGGACAAGGTGCTCCATCTTCTGAGAACTCTTCCCTTCTACCACATCCGGAGACAGATGGGAGAAAATGATTCCTACAACCCCATCTGCAATCTTTATGTTTCCGAAGCAGATCTAGTGAACTACCGCATCGGATTTATGTGGGGACACACCATGTTCAAACCTGGAAAGCGTCCAGGCCCTGAGTTCACCATGATTCATATTCCGGAAGAGCATCTTCTGCGGCAGCAAGTTCTTGCTTTGCCTGAAGAAAAAATTAATATCGCTCTGGGGACTGATTACATGGGTGAAGATAAAAAAGGTTTTCTCCGCCAGGCCATGTGGTCAGCTGATGAGCTGGGTATGCTCGGTCTTCACGCCGGAACAAAGCTGGTTACAGTCAGAGATTCCAACAACAAGCTCAAAACCTATGGAGTGTTTCTGTTTGGCCTGACAGCAACGGGAAAATCCACCTGGTCATGCCACAAGCTCGGGCTTGATTATGATAAAGGCGAAAAGACCATAGTTTCCCAGGATGATATTGTTTTCTTGAAGACTGATGGATCTGCCTTGGGGACAGAAGACAACTTCTTTGTGAAAACAGATGTTGAACAAGAAAGCCAGGAAGCGATGTACAACGCTCTAACCGACAAATCTGCGCTGTTTGAAAACGTCATGATCAAAGCCGACGGGGAAGTCGATTTTCTCGATGAAACTCTTACGGCAAACGGAAGGGCGGTTCTGAGGCGCGATAAACTCAAGGTCAAGATAAAGGGAAAAACGGTTGGCATCTACTCTAAATCTATCAACCTCCCTCCTCTGGAAGAACTTGACGGCCTTATCTTTGCTTTCATCACTCGAAGAAATACGATCATGAGTTTTGCCCAGGAGTTGACCCCGGAACAAGCTGTGCTTGCCTATCTCTGGGGAGAAAGCACTCACAGCTATGCCAGCCAGCCCCTCAAAGCCGGTGAATCAGTGCGCATTGTCGGAACCGATCCTTTCATCGTCGGGCCCAGAGCTAAAAAAATCAACCGCTTCTATGAAATAATCATGACCCTGGCCAGCAACTACCCCGGAAAACTCAAATTCATGCAGTACAACACAGGGGGGCTTGGAGAGATTATCGAAACTCATGAAGAAAACGGTAAAACGAAAAAAAAATTGGTGCGCAAGGTGAGCCGTGTTCCCATCAATCTTATGGCTCAAATCCAGAGGGGGGATTTAAGGGGAACCAACCACTATGAGAAAGGACTGCTCGGAACCAAGGAAATAAGGCTCTGCGAAGGAAAGAGTCTTGATGAATACGCCCTCCGCAACTTCTACTCTGAGGAGCAGCTTCAACACTATATAAAGGATTTAGTGGCAGGCAGACGGAAGTTTACGGAGGAAGTTTCCTCTGAAAGACTCAGAGAAGAAATTCTTTATGCAGCAGAACGATCCTTCCGCATCGATAAAAGTGAAAAAAAAGAAAAGGCACCTGTACTTGAAAGCCCGGCTGCGGAGGAGAAGCCCATCACGTTCAGGGAATCCAAATCCAGACCGCGCAGGGAGAGGTTCTGGCGGTCAAGGTAAAGAATTTTATTCCAACCTTTTTTCTATCTCCTGAGCTAAAAGATGAAGGAGGAGAAGATGAACCTCCTGAATCCTGGGAGTGCTCTCTGAAGGCACATCAAGGAGATAATCAGCGAGAGAGCTGAGCTTTCCTCCTCCCTTTCCGGTGAAGGCCACGGTCAGTAATCCTCTTTCTTTAGCAACTTTCATGGCTTCCATTACGTTGGGTGAGTTTCCACTTGTGGAAAGACCCAGGGCAACATCCTCTTTATCCCCAAGGGCTTCTATCTGGCGGCTGAAGACATAGTCGTAAGACATATCATTGGCGATAGACGTGAGGGAAGAAGTGTCTGTGGTTAAGGATATCGCTCGAATAGGAGCCCTTTCCTTTAGAAATTTATTCACAAGCTCTGCAGCAAAATGTTGAGCTTGGGCAGCGCTTCCGCCGTTACCAAAAATCAGAATCTTATGCCCGTCCTTTAGCTTTTCGACCGAGAGGCTCGCAACTTTTTCGAAAAGATCACCCCTGGCTGCAAAAAAATCCTCGGCAATTTGTCTCCATTCCTCGATAACATTTTGATAATCCATCTTCCCTCCTGGCTAATAATAAAGTTTCTTGAAAATTTTCAATCTAATCCACCCTGAATGACGCTTCTGACTTTACCCATAAGCTGGGAGAGGTTGTTCCTGTCAAATCCCTGAACAGAAACGGGCGGATGAAATATCACGCCCACTTTTCCTTTTTTTGCAAAAAAAGAACCCTTGGGCATGAGCGCGTAGCTTCCCTTTATGCTCACAGGAAATATGGGAACCTGGCTGTTGACCGCCAGGAAGAATCCTCCCCGCTTGAATGGCTGAAGTTTCCCGTCTCGACTCCTCGTGCCTTCGGGAAATATCAGGAAGGAAATGCCCTTCTCTTTTATCATGCGAGTGGCTCGATCTATGCTCTTTTTTCCTCCCTTTAAACTTTTCCTATCAACAGAAACAAAACCCACCTGCCTCATAGCCTGGCCGATAATAGGAATCCTGAAAGCTTCTTTTTTCAGGAGAACTCTAACAAATTGAGGAATGAGCATAAAAAGCAAAGGCCCGTCGATTAAACTCAGATGGTTAGCCATAAAAACATAGGGCACTCTTTTATCTATTCTCTCGATTCCGGAAGCATCAAGGCGAATCCCCAATATTTTCTGCCCGACCCAAAAAGCCCACTTGGCGATCAAGATAATAGGCTGAGCAAACTTTAGCGGGTAGCAGAAAAGAAGAAGGGGAATGAGAAGAATCGCCAGAAGAGTATAAATGATCAAAAGGACAATTGTTCGCATTCCTTGTTGCTGAGATTATAACATAAGTCCTTGAATAAAAGGAGAGCGGGGATCAGTCAAGTACGGAAGGGTAAAAAAAAGCGACACATTAGGCAATGTACCGCACTGTTTAGCTAAAAATTATTTAAATCATGAACCACGTTACTTTGTTCGTGGAGCATGAAGCCAAGATCCATTTATATTGACCAAATCATTATCGAAATCAGCAACAGAATTTATCTGATACATGCCCGCTGTAGGATTAGCGGTATTATAAGTAAAGCTTTCATCTCCGCCGTCCTCTCCGTCTCGTCCTAAGGAAACAATTAAAAAGTCATCAGCGGCTATATCTTCTGCAGGAATACCGTAAACCGAGCCTACGGCTGTGCCTGTATAAACTCGAAAAGGATTCCCCCATTGATCATTTATAGGGCAAACTTTTAAAAACATAGGGGAAATAGAACTTAAGAAATTGCTGCCGGCTTGAAGAGCACCTGATTGATTTCCAGAATCAGGGGCGTATCCAACCGATGTTACATAATCTGCACAGGCGGTGGCCAGGTGGACAATTTGCTCCATAGTTTTTTTTTGTTTAGCTTTCTGTATGGCGACTACGGTATTGGGGATGACAATCGCCGAGAGGATCCCGACGATAGCAACAACGATGAGTAATTCAACCAATGTGAAACCCCTTTCTTTTTTCAACATTTGAATTCTCTTTTTAAAATGAATCCAGAGATAAAATTATACTACATTTAGTTACTAATACAAACGCAATTATTCTAGTGTCATCGCGAGGAGCGAAG
>Ga0209986_10004507_pt1 | contig 11776 bp, 8 predicted proteins | sample BlataG_FD_183168 | JGI IMG/M metagenome (GOLD analysis project Ga0209986, IMG submission 183168) | Deep subsurface microbial communities from Black Sea to uncover new lineages of life (NeLLi) - Black_00105 metaG (SPAdes) (version 2) | ecosystem: Environmental > Aquatic > Marine > Oceanic >...
AGATGGTAAAATCGTCAGCCCCTTGCCTTTACGGATGGGATATTGTCTTTAAGGGTGCGCTTTGGCCCGGCCCTCTTATCGGGAAAAAACTGGGCAACACAATTGCAGCACTCAAAAATGACGGTCACGAAATCGGCCTTCACGCATGGGATCACCATGCCTGGCAGACACGCATCCAAAAGATGGATAAAACCGGGGTGAGAAACCACCTGAAAAAAGCCTCGGATACCCTATTTGAAATAACAGGAAAAAGAGCGGTGACATCAGCGGTTCCCGGGTGGAAATCGACAGACACATGTCTTGAGGTCAAGGAGGAGTTCGGTTTTTTATATAACAGTGACTGCAGGGGGGACTCAGTGTTTTTCCCCCTTGTCAGCGGAAAACAGCTGTGTGTGCCGCAGGTCCCGGTTACCCTGCCCACCTATGACGAGGTTATCGGAAGAAACGGGATTTCCCGGGATAGCTTTAACGACCGCATTCTTTCACTTTTAAAACCTGACAGGCTGAACGTGCTGACAATTCATGCAGAAGTGGAAGGAGGCTACTGTGCAGGCATGTTCAGTGAATTTCTCAACAAGGCTTTGCATATGGGTATAACGGTTATTCCTCTGGGAAAAATCATCGAGCACTTCCCTCCAGAAAAATGCAGCAGAATTACCAAAAGGACATTTCCCGGACGCCAAGGATGGCTGTCGGTTCAGAAAGAAGGGTAAAAAAACAAATGTTCCTGGAAAAAGCTGTAATATATAACGTTCGCACAGAACGTTCCCCACTCTGAATTGATGCCTATTTTTGTTTGACAGCGCTTCGCCCACATTGTATTTTATTTGTATTGCTGGATTCGACTTTTTAAAAATTCTGCAATATTGATGAATTCGTAAAAAGTTAAAATTGAGACGGCAAAGTGAAAAGTTCAAGTTCAAGGCGTCGCAAATTTGGTGGAATGAGGCGTACTTATGTACGCCGCAGTGAACACGAAATGAAGCGCAACGCAGAAATTGGACTTTTTACGAAGCCATCAAGATTACTCGCGAACAATTTATACAATAGCGAAGCCTCACATGAAGCGAATTTTCAGTCTGTTTTTTACAATTTTTCTTGTGCTCTGCCTGGCAACTTTCTTCCAGGTTAGGGCGGCCAATGCCGATGAAATCCGCAAATCTGTATATGCCGGCAGTTTTTATCCTAAAACACGGTCTGAATTGACGTCTTTTATCGAACAACTCGCCGGCAGGGTGAAGCAGACTCATGTTCAACACCTCCCCCATACGTCACTAAAAGCCCTTATAATGCCCCATGCCGGTTATATTTATTCAGGAGTGACAGCGGCGCATATCTCACTGGTATTAAAGGAAAATCAATTCAAAAGAGTCGTCGTAATGGCGCCGGATCATCGCGTGGGATTCAAAGGCGGTGCCATCAGCGATGTGGCCGCCTATGAAACGCCTCTGGGCCTGATTCCGCTAAATCAAGATGCAGCAATGCTGCGCAACAATAACCACCTGTTTCAAGCGATTCCGGCTTCCGACCGGCTCGAGCATTCCGTGGAAGTGGTTCTCCCGTTTCTTCAATATTTTCTAAAAAAATTCGAACTCATACCCATTGTCCTGGGTCAGGACAGTAATCTTGCGGACCGGGTTTCCGCTGTGCTCGACCCTTTAATTGATCAAAACACACTGCTGGTGGCCAGCTCGGATTTATCCCACTATCTCTCGTACCAAGAGGCGGTGGCCAGAGACCGGGAAACCATCAATATGATATTAAATCTTGACGCCGGTAAACTGCTGACACGTGAAAATGCGGCCTGCGGCAGAATACCGATTCTGGTTGTGACAAATATGGCTCGCCGACGCGGATGGCAACCGATGCTTCTCCACTATTCAAACAGCGGAGACACGGCAGGAGACCACTCGAGGGTTGTCGGCTATGCGGCCATAGCTTTTTATGGAGGTTCATCTATGCAAAACAATATTGATCCCTCTCAGACTTTGAAAAAGCATCAGGGGCAAGCACTGGTAGGGCTGGTCCGGCAGACCATTGCGGAAAAGCTGGGTAAAAAATCGATTACGGTTGATCCCGAGACCCTGGCCGACATCGCCTTTCAGGAGCACAGGGGCACCTTTGTAACCCTTACCATTAACAAACAGTTGCGGGGGTGTATCGGTAACCTGGATTCCACCGAATCGATCCTGGCCGGAATAAAGCGCAACGCCATCAATGCCGCTTTCCACGATCCCCGTTTCTCCGCTTTGAAAGCCCATGAACTCGATCAGGTGGATATCGAGATAAGTATCCTTACCGAGCCAAAGCGCCTGGAATATGGGGACAGCAAAGATTTACTTTCCAAACTTCGGGTCCATGTGGACGGCGTTATTCTTAGCAAGGGGTCGGCAAACGCAACTTTTTTGCCCCAGGTCTGGGAGCAATTGCCCCGGCCCGAGCAGTTTCTTTCCCATCTTTGCATGAAAGCCGGTCTGCCTGCCGATGACTGGGAAAAAAGCCGTCTTGAAATTTTGACCTATCAGGTTCAATATTTTGAAGAGGAAAAATGAACGTGTCATAACACGGGTGGTCATAGCCACGGGCATTTCCTCTGTAGTGACCCAGTTATTGATCATTCGTGAATTTTTAGCACAATTCCAGGGCAATGAGTTCATCATTGCCCTGATTCTTTTTAACTGGCTGATCCTTGGCGGAATCGGCACTCTCCTGGCCCGATGGGTTACAAGGCGCTTGTGGAAGGCCACCGTCAACCGTCTGGGCTGGCTCTCATTTGTTCTGGCAGGCCTGCCTGCTGCTCAAATTTTGATCATTCGTCAGTTTCGTGATGTTTTTTTTATTCACGGGAGCTCGGTGGGATTTTATCCCACCCTGGCCTTTACCTTTTTTACCATTGCGCCCTATTGCCTTGTGCTCGGTTTTGTCCTTCCGTACAGTTTTTTTGTCATAAGAACCGAAAATCCGGATTATCCCGGCACCCGTATATATATCATTGACAATCTCGGCGATGTGTCCGGCGGCGCCCTGTTTTCCTTTGCCCTTGTTTTTCTGGTTACCCCTTTACAGGCCGTATTTTTAGCAAATTTACCGCTGGTGCTGTCAACCTGCCTCCTGTTTCGTGCCTCTTCCCGGCATCATCCAGCGGTTTATTTGGGGACGGGTGTAACGGTTGCCATTCTGGCTGCCGGCATTTTTTTGGAACCCGCATCTCTCAACCCTTCGGAAGGCAAACTGGTTTTTTACAGCGAATCTCGTTACGGCCGGATCCAAGTTCAGCAAGACCGGGATCAGTTTACACTGTTTGTGAGCGGCAACCCGCTGTATGGGAATCAGAATCTGAGCATGGCTGAAGAGACCATCCATTATCCGTTGGCTCAATTACATCAGGCAAATAATATTCTTCTGATTTCTGCCGAGGGCGGTATGATGGTCGAACTGGAAAAGCATAAGCCGGCCTCGGTGGATTATGTGGAACTCGACCCACAGGTTGCAGAGGTTCAATTCCGGTTTGGGCTGATAAAAAAGATTCCCGGCCTGAATGTAATTCATCAGGATGGCCGGGCCTATCTGGCAGGTTCTGATAAAATCTACGACGCTATAATTGTCAATCTGAGTGAACCCGATACATTTCAACTCAACCGATTTTTTACAGACAGATTTTTTGCCTTGGCCAGACGTCACCTCGCCGAACATGGGGTGTTGAGTTTTGCAATGAAGGGGTATGATAATTACCTGGCTGAACCGCAGCGCCGGAAGCTTTCCTCAGTGTATAATACCGTAACCGACTATTTCGACAATGTGCTTTTACTGCCGGGTCAAAAGATTTTTTTTCTGTGCAGTTCTCAACCCCTTAGGACCGATATTCCCGCACTTCTGGCTAAAAAAGGTATTCATACCCGCTACATTAGAGGGTATTATTACGGGAACCTGACCCCTGAAAGAATCAAGCGCTTAAATGCCCTGATAGATCCGACGGCGCCTAAAAACAGAGATTATTTTCCCCAGTTGATGCGCTTAATGTTTACACAGTGGTTTGCAAAGTTTTCCAATTCACCCACAGGGTTTATCACGGTTTTGGGGATACTCTGTCTGATCTACCTGATACGGATCAGTGCCGAAGAGTTTGTTCTTTTCTCCACAGGGTTCACGGTAATGGGAAGCGAAATCCTGGTAATATTTGCATTTCAAATCTTCTTCGGTTATATTTATCTTCAAATCGGTATGATTGTCACCGTTTTCCTGGCCGGTCTTTTGCCCGGCGCCTGGTTCGGCGATAGGCTCCGTTACAGAAGCAAGCAGACCCTGGCAGTTGCCGATGGTCTGCTGATTGCCCTGATGGGCCTGCTGATTTTGGCTCTGCAATATGGAGATAGGCTTCCGGTAACTTTTTTTCTTGTTTTTGGTTTTGTGGTTTCGCTTATCTGTGGTTTTCAGTTTCCTGTGGCTCTCTATTTGCGGGGAGGAGACGCTCCGGCGGTAACCAGGACTTTTTCTGCCGATCTTATCGGAGCCGCCTGTGGAACCCTGGTTACAAACGTTGTATTGATCCCCTATTGCGGGATCATCTGGTCTGCGGCCGGCCTGATCGGGCTTAAACTTTGCAGTTTAATTGTTATGGTTGCGCTTCATGAAAAAAATTAGCCGACGTCATTTTCTTTATTGTAGTGCGGGACTCCTTTGCAGCGCGGTTCAGGCCAATGCGTTCTGGCCCTTTTCCGCAGAAGTGGCGTCGGCGGCAGGGCCGGTAGATATCCGCGGCCATGTTTTTAAAGGAGATGCACCTAACAAACTGTGGAAATGGTCTCGCGAGGGATATTTTTATACAAAACTGGACAATAAACGGGTAATGTGCGGTATCTGCCCCAACAGGTGTCTGCTATCACCCGGTGACCGCAGTGTCTGCCGCTCCAGGGTCAATATGGACGGCACCCTTTACAGCCTGACATACGGCAATCCTTGCAGTATGAATGTGGATCCCATTGAAAAAAAACCGCTGTATCATTTCAAACCGCGGTCAAAAGCCTTTTCCATCGCCACCACCGGCTGCAACTTTCGATGTTTGAATTGCCAGAACTGGGAAATTTCCCAGGCCAAACCTCACGAAGTCCGTCATTACGAGCTTTTTCCAGCCGATGTCGTAAAAACCGCACAGAGCACCGACTGCGAGTCCATCGCCTACACCTATTCCGAAGCCACTACTTTTTTTGAGTATATGATAGATACCGCCCGCCTGGCCAGAGATAACGGGATATCTAATTTATGGATTTCAAACGGTTACATTAATCCAAAACCTCTCCTGGAACTGTGCGGCGTTCTGGACGCTGCCAATGTAAATCTCAAATCCTTCAGTGATGCCATCTACCGGAAATTGAACGGCGGCCGTTTGCAACCGGTTTTAAATACATTCAACACACTGTACGAACAGGGAGTCCATTTTGAGATGACGACCCTGATTGTTCCGGGGTATGTGGATGATACCGAAATGGTAAAACAGATGTGCCGGTGGATTCTTACAAACCTCGGGCCTGATTATCCCTTGCACTTTCTACGTTTTTTCCCCAGATACAAACTCGACCGCCTGCCCTCCACTCCAATCTCAACCCTTGTCCGGTTTCGCAAGCTTGCCATGGCTGAAGGAATCCATTATGTCTATGTGGGCAACGCTTCCTATCCGGAGGGAAATAACACCTATTGCCACAATTGTAAAAAGCTGCTAATTGAGCGGATCGGCTATTTCATACCGACTTACAACCTGGACGGAAATCAATGTAAATATTGCCGGACCGTTATCCCCGGACGCTGGACATAGTAAAGATCCTAGGCAAAGGACCCGGCTTTGGTTATCCCCAGAAAGGATTTGCTTTGTTAAAAGTTCATTGAATTACTGAAATTACAAATATCAAATCACAAATATCAAACAATTTCCAATGACCGAAAGGGGAAATCCCAAATAACAAAACACAAATAACAAATAAATTCCAATGACCGAAATTCGAAATAACAAACAAAAGAATAAAAAAATGGCTTTGGCCCTTGTTTTGAATTTGAGATTTTGAATTTGAGATTTATTTGTAATTTGGTGCTTGGAATTTGTGATTTTTGGTACAAAACTTCAAGGCAGAGGCATATATCTCTGACCTGGCCCAGAAACCCAGGTTTTTTATGGCTAAACAACTCATTTTTTTTGGAGAATCAATAATGTATGGCTTTTACGGCAGATTTTTAAAAGTCGATCTCACTGATAGAACATATGATATCGTAACCTTACCTGATAGCGTGCTTTTGAAATACCTTGGTGGCAAAGGATTGGCGTCGTATCTCCTTTATTCAATGAATCCGGAAGGCGTTGACCCGCTCTCACCGGACAACTGCCTGATTTTCGCAACCGGTCCGATCACCAACAGCATGATATGGGGCTCAAGCCGGTACGGAGTCTATACCAAGTCACCCCAGACCGGTTTTTATTCTGAATCTTACTCTGGTGGAAAAGTTCCGGAAGCGATCGATTCTGCCGGGTTTGACGCCATCGTCTTCACGGGCAAAAACAAGCGTCCGGCCGTCATTGTCATAGAGCCTGAGGGAGTAGAATTCCATGATGCTGGCGATATCTGGGGAATGGATACTTATGAAACCGAAGATACCGTAAACGAAAAATTCGGCAACGGATCAACAAAATCCGGAGCCGTGGTCATCGGCCCGGCAGGAGAAAACCTTGTTCGATTTGCTGTTATCGAAAACGACTACTGGCGTTCCGCCGGAAGGACCGGCGTGGGAACGGTCATGGGTTCAAAAAATCTTAAGGCAATCGTCTTTAAGGGCAATAAAAAACGCCCGCTGTTTAATGAAAAACGAGTGAGAACGTTTTCAAAGGAGATTGCTGCAGAATCAAAAAACAATCCTGTTGTCCAAGCGTACAAAAAGATGGGTACGCCCATGATGGTCGAGTCCGTCAATAAGATAAAGGCATTCCCGACCCGGTACTGGTCTGAAGGTTTTTTTGATAAATGGAAAAGCATCAGTGCCGAAGCCTTGCATAAGCAGTGCAACGTTCAGCCCCGTGCATGCGCTAAATGTTTTATCGCATGCGGCAGAATGACGACTGTCCAAAACGGCCCCTATGCCGGCCTAAAGATCGAAGGACCTGAATATGAGACCATTTTCGCCTTTGGCGGTCTCTGCATGATCGACAGTATTGAAGCAATAGCCTATTTAAATGATATCTGCGACCGTCTGGGCATGGATACCATATCCGCAGGAAATCTCTGTGGATTTACCATTGAGGCTGCCGAGAGGAAAAAAATCGATTTTCAGATAGAATATGGAGATGTGAATGCCATCGCCGGTTTGCTCAAAAAAATCGCAACCAGACAGGGTATCGGTGACATTCTGGCCCGGGGTATCAGACATGCGGCCCGGACCTGGGACATGGAAGATATAGCGGTGCATGTTAAAGGGCTTGAACTGCCCGGTTATGATCCCAGGGTTCTCAAGGGATGTGGGCTTGCTTTTGCCACCGCCGACCGTGGCGCATGCCATTTAAGAGCAACGTTCCATCACCCTGAGATAAAAGGAATGATCGCCCCGGAGACGATCAAGGGGAAAGCCAAACTTTTGATCGATTTCGAAGACCGTCTGACTCTTATGGATACACTCATTCTGTGCCGATTTTACAGAGATATGTATCCCTGGGAGCGTCTGGGAGAGATTATCGAAATGACCACCGGGCAAAAACAGGACAAAGCCGCATTGCGCAAAAGAGCTGCTGAAATATCGACCTTGATTCGCTGTTTTAATATACGGGAAGGCCTGAAGCCTGAAGACGACAATCTCCCGAAACGCTTTTACAAAGAAATCCTTAAAACAGGACACAGAATTAAAAAACAAGAACTCGGAACCATGCTGCAGGATTATTATAATCTTAGAGGCTGGCATAAAAACGGATTTCCTGAAGTTATGCCGAAGATTTCGTGAACACGTATTTTGATTCAACTTAGTATTGCAAACCTTTTTTAATAGTACTATACAAAATCGGGGTCCGAAACTTGAGTTCAGAAATTTGGGTGTTAAGTTTTAACTGTCTGTTAAAAAAATAAAATGTAGTTGCTTAAAACCTAAATCTTAAAACCTAAAACCTGATGAATTCATCTTTTACGAGATCATCAAAAATGGAGAATAATTAATGGCCTTTGAAACCAAAGAACAAGTTTTAGAAAAAATTCTTTCCCGGAAAAAACCCTTGTGTCCCCACTGCGGCAAGGAAATGAGTTTATGGGAGGTCCCTCCTTTTTCCTTCAGCGACGGCCTGGGCTGGGGAGCACCTTACCTGTTTGTATGTTTCAATAATGATTGCCCGGTGTATTTAAAGGGATGGGATGATATAATGGATAATTATGCCCATAAAGCTTCCGTCAGGTGCATGTGTTACCCCGGCACCGAACAATTTCAATACATGCCGGTATTCAGCACCATAGGAGGCACCGGGCAAATAATTGACGATCAGATTCTGGCAGAACAGGAAATTTTGAAAGAGAACATAAAAAAAGGGTTTTCCATTCTTGCGGGTGCTTATGTATCCAAAGACTCGGTTACTGTGGTCAGATTACTTCTTGATGCTGCCGAACCGCAACGGGTACGGTTAAAGGCAGCGGAAATGATCGGTGACATAGGGGAACCGGAAGCCATAGATCCCATCAGAAGTGCCAGATTCGGCAATGAGATTATCCAAAAAAAAGTCGATGAATCTATAAAGAAGATTCATGAACGATATTTCACCCGAGAGTGTCCTTTTTGTGCGGAGATAATAAAGAAAAGAGCAAAAATCTGCAAACACTGCGGGAAGGATGTGGCCGGTAAGTAAAAAATCCTGGCTCAAAGGACCAGGTTTTGGTTGTTCTTAGAGGGGATTTGCTTTATTGGAAGTTCATTGACTTATTGAAATTCCAAATAACAAATCCCAAAAAACAAATAAATAACAATGACCAAAATTCAAAATCCCAAACAAAAAAACAATCGCTAACGCGGCACAAGCGCCTGCGCTGCGCGTTGAACCGGTTTGGAATTTAGGATTTCGAATTTATTTGTAATTTGGTGCTTGGAATTTGTGATTTTAGACACAAAACTCCAAGGCAGAGCCATCTATCTCTGCCCTAGCTCCAAAGAACTAAAGGGTTACGTCCGTTTTTAATTTTTCTCCATTAGTGTGAACAAGGTTTTTGGTCTCGATTCTTTCTGCATCTATCCAGAGACCTTCAAGGTCATAAAAGCTGCGAACCGGTTCATAAAAAACATGAATGATCACATGACCATAATCGAGCAAAATCCAGTGCCCTTCTTTTTTGCCTTCCACACTTAACGGCGTTATACCGTGCTTCTTTAGATCCACCTGAATATGTTCCGCTATTGCCATAACCTGACGATTGGAACGGCCGCTACAGATGATAAAAACGTCGGCAATAGAAGATAATTTTCGAACGTCGAGAACAACAAGATCGATTACTTTTTTTCCCAAAGCGGCTTGGATATAAAGATTAAGGGATTGGGCCGGATAAGGGTCAGGAAGATTTGTCATAAATAAAGTCCTTTGCTTTTTATAAAGGCTTCGACGATTTCAGGTACCAGAGTTTTAATTGTGCTTCCATTTTTGATAAGCTTGCGAATTTTCGTTGATGAAATATCAATAGGAGTAACATTAAAGACAAAGACCGGCTTTTTTTCTTCATGAACATAAGATGATTGCGAAGCTGATAGCTTATATCTCTCTGAAATTTTGGATTTGAGATAATCTTCAACGGTTTTCCGCCCAAACACCGTGCCATCTTCTCCTGCAGTGCCTCGGGACATAACAATAAAAGGGATCAGTAGAAAAAGATCTTTATAGGATTTCCATGTGGCTATTTCTAAAAAGGCGTCCAGCCCCAGGATCAGAAAAAGCTCGGTGTCCTCAGGCAGAATCGACTTAAAATGGCGAACCGTGTCGATGGTATATGACGGCCCGGAACGTTTCAGTTCAACATCAGAAACCGCAAAGTCAGGGTGATTTGAAAATGATAGGCGGATCATCTCCACCCGGTCTCCGGCATCCACCAGGCCGTCCGGCTCTTTGTGGGGTGGAAGTGCCGAAGGGATAATAAAAATTTTATCCAGACCAAATCCCTTTTTAACTTCCTGAATAACCTGGATATGTCCTAAATGAATCGGATTGAACGTACCGCCGAAGAGTCCTATGTGTTTCAAAAATTCTCCGTTTTTAGAGCGTTTTAAGTTCTTATCTGACCATCTCCAAACACAACAAACTTGGTTGTGGTAAGTTCCTCTACTCCCATAGGTCCGAAAGCATGCAGCTTTGAGGTACTGATGCCGATCTCAGCACCCAGTCCAAGCTCTCCGCCATCGTTAAAACGTGTGGAAGCATTTACCAGAACAACAGAAGAATCCACGTCACGCACAAAGCGCCTCGCCCTTTTATAGTCACCCGTGACAATGGCTTCCGTATGGCTGGAGCCATACCTTGTGATGTGCGAGACGGCCTGATCCATGTCTTTAACAATTTTGACGGCCAGGACAAGATCTAAGTATTCCTCCGGCCAATCCGCTTCTTCAGCCTTTCGGGCATCGGGCAGTATCCTGCAGGTTTCAGCACAGCCTCTGATTTCAACACCAGCCTTTACAAAGCGCTTTGCCATCTGCGGCAGGAATTCATGGGATATTGACCGGTGTACCAGCATTGTTTCCATGGAATTGCATACACCGGGGCGCTGAACCTTGGCGTTGAAACAAATATTTTGTGCCATTTCCAGATTCGCTCCGTCATCTATATATACATGACATACCCCTTTGTAATGTTTCAATACCGGTATGGTTGAATTCTCCACAACAAAACGAATCAATCCCTCCCCCCCGCGCGGAATAATGAGATCGATAAATTCCTCCTGACTCAAAAGAACCTTGACAGCTTCCCGGTCCCTGATGGGTACGACCTGGACGGCTTTTGCAGGAAGGCCGGCTTCAGCAAGCGCCCGGCTGATAATACCCGCCAAAGCCTGGTTTGAATGAAGCGCTTCTGATCCGCCTCGGAGAATGACCGCATTCCCGGCTTTCAGACAAAGGCCCGCGGCATCTATTGTGACATTGGGGCGCGATTCGTAGATGATGCCGATCACACCGAGGGGTATGCGCATCCGTAAAACTTCCAGGCCGTTGGGTCTCAGCCATGACTTGCTTGTGGAACCCACGGGATCATTAAGCCGGGAGACCTCCCTTAACCCTTTTGCCATGGATGTGACGGTTGCGTCTGTTACGGTAAGGCGATCGATCATGGCATCCGACAGACCCATCTCTTTTGCCATGGCAAGATCCTTTTGGTTCTCTTCCTGAATATAAATTGCCTGGGCCTCAATTTCATCTGCTATTTTAAGCAGAGCTTCATTTTTTTTGTTTGAAGGACATCTGGCAATCTCCATTGAAGCAGTTCGGGCTTCTTTGGCCATCTCCATTATTGTCGATTCAATAGACATCTCACCTCTCATCTTTAAAGCTATTTATAAACAACCTAACCCGTACAAATCGGAAAAGTGATTAAAGTGAACTAAATCCGCCAAAGTACGGTGGCGGATAAAGTTTGAAGTGCCTAAAGTTAAGGTGTCGCTTCGCTTCATCCATTCATATAAAATTGGTAGAATTCCATAATTTTAGGCATTTTAGATCACTTTAGATCACTTCACACTTTTTTAAGTTTAGAACTTTTTGCCATAAAAAGCACAAAATCTACAACTAAGGA
>Ga0209986_10004508_pt1 | contig 11774 bp, 12 predicted proteins | sample BlataG_FD_183168 | JGI IMG/M metagenome (GOLD analysis project Ga0209986, IMG submission 183168) | Deep subsurface microbial communities from Black Sea to uncover new lineages of life (NeLLi) - Black_00105 metaG (SPAdes) (version 2) | ecosystem: Environmental > Aquatic > Marine > Oceanic >...
AACTTGTTATCCTATCGGGATGCCCTTTGCCAAAGTTGATTGTTATCAACTTTGAGAACGGATTCGGATAAACCCTTAAGCGTAAAGCGTCAGGCATAGAGCGTATAGCGGTTTCTTCAATCCCAACAGGAAGCCGGGTGCCTTGCCTGTAGTATATCTCAGATGGAAAGTCCCGGCGGTCTCTCCAGGTAATATGTATTTTAGAAGAATCTGCTGCAATTGTACCATCAAAGAGAAGATTATTGCATAAATTCTCTATTTGCCACCAGGTCTCACCCATGTCAGTTGAGGCACGAAACTGCAAAGCATAGTCTGACCCACCTTTAGGCCAGACCAAATAGACATCAGAGTCAGCACAGCAGATATCTTCCCAGTGTTCCACTAAGTGGTGATTAGTTATCTGTTGCTCAGGTAACCAGGTGAGACCACTGTCTGTAGAACGTCTTAAAAGAATATCATCCAGTGCTCCACCAGAATACTTATTATCCGACCAGGGAATAAATAAATAACCATAGTCATTGGCAACAATGTTACAACACTTGGGCGCATCAGGATTTATTGCAATCTGTAAAGAATCAGACCAGGTCTCACCTAGGTCCGTACTATACATATAATAAACTAAATCATAACAGACAAAGGTTAAGTGGAGGATATTATTAAAAAATGATAATCCAGGGTAATATAATGGCGGCATTTTAATAATAAGATAGGGTGATGACCAATTTACGCCGCCATCAAAACTTCTTCTTAACTGAAATATTGTATCCGGCATATGCTCAACTATAAAAACGGTATCGCCACTTGCGGCAATCATCGCCTTACAATAAACACTATCATCCAGTGTGATAACCGAATCCCAGGTTGCACCTGAATCCGTACTCCTTGTAAACCATAATTGCCACCTCCCCGCATAACCTGCATTCCAGATACAATAGACTTTTTCACCACCAAGTGCAAGCTTTGGATGTATAATTACTGTGGTGTCTGAGTGTAATCTAAAGGGCTCAGACCAGGTTGTACCAGAATCTGTACTACGTTGATAATACACTCCATTATCAAGTTCCGCCCATACTATATGTACGTAATTATCTTTACACTCAATCCAGGGATAAAGATTATACACTGTATCCTGGGTCAGATTCACCTCCTCTTCCCAGCGGATTAATGTATCCTGGGCAAAGGAAAATGAAAAGAGAATAAGTAACAAAATAATAAGCATCTTATTATCCCTCTACCTTTATTATAAACCAAATCAAACTTATGTCAATGCTTCAATATTGTCGGAATTATTCAAAACTCAGCGGACTAATGTACCCCGCTCTTTTACAAAAGGGCGGGGTGTAGTCGCACGATTCATCGTGCAAAATGTAGGAGTTCATTAGCTTACTAATGTGTTGCCGTATGCGCCCCTTCAATTCATTCCCCTCGATATACTCGGGACAGGTATAAATGGCCTGCCTGTGCGTCGCACCTGTCTGCCCTGTCTGCGTCGCCAACGCAACAGGCAGGCGTGCCAACGGCACAGGTAGACGCAGACAGGCGCAACTACAAATTTCAACCGAAAATTGAACAATTACTTATGATCAACGCTTCAGATGTTCTTGCAGGATCTCCATACCCTCGTAGTTTGTAAGGTCAAGTTTAAGCGGGGTTATCGATACATAATGTTCTTTGATTGCTTTGAAATCAGTATCCGCGGCGATCTTGTAGGAAAGCGTACCGTCTATGACACTGTACATCACATTTTTTTGCTGGTTGTTTCTTATGACCTTATCGCGATAAATCCGCTTCCCCATCTTTGTAATTCTCTCACCTTTAATTGTACCATCCGGGATATTCACATTGAGGATGAAACGTTTTGCCTTGGAGGCAATTATGCGTGCTATCAGATTGCAGGAATATGATACGGCACGAGAAAAGTTGCTGTACTCGCGCGAGGAAACAGAGATGGCAATAGAATTGATCCCTAAAGAAGCTCCCTGCAAAGCAGCAGCTACAGTCCCTGAATAAAAAACATCACTGCCCATGTTCGGACCGTGATTTATGCCAGCAATAACCATGGCGATATCTTCCTTGATTAAATCATGATACGCAAGCAGAACGCAGTCCGTTGGTGTTCCGTCGATGGTATAGAACTTGTCGCGGATTTTCTCAACCCTTATCGGTCGTCTCAATGTTAACGAATGACTCGCGCCGCTTTGTTGAAAGCGCGGTGCGACTGCGAAAACATCGAAATCCTTTTTCAGCCCCTTGTATAGAGATTGAAAACCAAGGGCATCATAACCATCATCATTAGTCAATAATATCAACGCCATAAAAACCCCACTGCCATTTTTAAGAAACGTAATGTATCAACAAAAGGATTAATATAACTTTTTTCTTTATCATAAACTGTTGTTATCGGTATGGAACCTATACGGTACTTGAGCCGCGCCGCCCTGATAACCATTTCTGATTCGGTCTGATAATTATTCGTTCTCAGGATAAGTCTGTCGAATATCGCCAAATCAATGAGGCGAAATCCACATTGGACATCCACCAGATGGGAATCAGCAAGCAGGGAAACAACAAGCGACGTTGTTCGATTAACCAGACGCCTGAGCATAGGCATGCTTTTCATATTGTGACGGAAGCCTATTATCAAATCAAACTTATCCTTGCATTTCAGAAAGCCGCCCATTTCAGAAACCCTATGTTGTCCATCAGCATCAAGTGTAAATAGGCAATCGATGCCCCTATCCTTGGCAATGCCAAAACCATGCTTCAGCGCTGCTCCTTTACCTAAATTCTTTTGGTGGGTGACACAGGTCACCCCAAAACACCTTACAATCTCACTGGTTCTATCAAAGGAACCATCATCAACCACAATGATATTTTCTGGTTCAGTGCCTTGTCTAATGATTTCTTCGATTAAAGAACCTATCGTCTTTTCCGCATTGAACACTGGGATTACAACACCAATATTTTCTAAATCCACATTCAATCTTACCATACTTTCTGGAAATGTCAATAAATAAGCAATCTTTAACTTAAGATGTGTTTGACCTTCCTAATGCGTTCCTCAATCTGTTTTCTATCTTTCGCCTCGCCAATGATTCGAATGAACGGTTCGGTCTGGGATGGTCTAATGTGTAGCCAATAGTCTTTTGTTGTTATTCTTATGCCGTCAACACGGTTAACCCTTCCTTTCAAGATTTTTGCCAGCCGCCCCTTTCTCGCCTCAAATTTTTCCTTTGAGATCTTTAGCTTTTCTTTTTTCATATAATACTTGGGGTACTGAGCGATTATCTGAGACAGCCGTTGACCCCGTTTGACCATTAGCTTAATTATAATCGCCGCAGCCACCAGAGCATCTCTGGTTCGATTTATACGCGGATAAACAACCCCTCCATTGCCTTCGCCGCCTATCACGGCATTCGTTTTCACCATCTTTGATACGACATTAGCTTCACCAACCTTGGTCCGGTAAAGCCGACACCGGTATCCCTTTGTGATATAATCCATTAAGGCGGTAGTTGAAAGATTGGTTACAACACACCCTGGTTTGTGCGCCAATATGAAATCAGTAGCCAGCACCAATGTTTTATCCTCACCTATTGCCTTAGCTCTTTCATCAACAATGGACAAACGATCACAATCAGGGTCACATGCGACGCCCACATCCAAGCCTTTTTCTTTCACGAGATTGCATAGTGCTCTGATATTCTCTGGTCTTGGTTCAGGTTGCCGAGGGAATTTCGAACTGAATTTGCAGTTCATACGGTACACTCTGCAACCCATGGTCTCAAGCAACCTTGGTAAAGCAATTGAGCCAGCGCCATTCACCGCATCAACACCAACCTTCAATTTTTCACTGACTGGCTTTAGGATACCCGCTATTTCGTCAATATGCATATCAACACTATGTGCCAGCACTTTGCTCTGAACCTGCTTAGTTCTGGGTCTAAAAAGGAAATCAGCCATCCCAAGCTTCTTAGAAAAGGCATTGAATTCCTGTTGATTCAAGAATTGCCCTTTTGAAGCAATGAACTTTAGCGCATTCCATGCAATTGGATTATGACTGGCGGTAATTACAATACCGCCTTTTACCCTGCATTGTCTGACCATAAAGAGCACAGTTGGTGTCGGCACAATACCCAAATCAATAACCTGACAGCCTACCGCACCTAACCCATCGCTAACCGCCTGGGTATATGCGAAACCTGATTTTCGCGCATCCCGACCAACCATGACTTTGCCTGGGCCAATGTACTTACCAAATACGGCGGCATATTGATATATAATATCTGGTGTCAAGTCTTTGCCAACGAGCCCCCTAAGTCCGGATATGCTGAATATTAACGACATGGACAATTATACTTTCAATTTACGAATTGTCAATTGACATCCTGGAGATAGCTACTATAATCTATCATGGAGTTCAAAGTCGCGAAGCTGGACCGAACCGCAACTATCGTATCAATAGTAACCACGGCTTTTTTGATCGTCCTTTCCATATTCTTTGTTGTAAAAGTACCCTTGGGGTGGCTGTTTGCCATATTTATGATGCTCATCCCACTTTGCTGCTATCTATTGAGTCCAAATAAGTTTATTTTTAAAGGTTCCACCTTGATTATCGAAAAAGTCGTCGGCAGGCAAATCATCATACCGATAAGCGATATAGAAGCCTATATCCGGGTACCGAATTTCGCCAAGTTAAAAGTGGCGCGGACCTTTGGCAATGGCGGATTGTTTGGCTTCTATGGACTGTTCTCCACTGCCGAGTATGGAGAAATGAATTGTCAATTAACGAATCTGAGAGATATTATCATAATCAAAACCAAAAAGACGAATTTCGCTTTATCGCCACAGACCGTTAATGAATTTGAGCAATACCTTAAAACAAATGTTACGGGCATAGCTGGAGAAATCAAAATTCTCGAGCCGCTGCCTGAAGACGAAAAAAAACGCGCAAATCCTGCAATATTAGTTGTGCCAATTGTTTTGTTTATTTTGGTTATTATAATGGTTTTGCAGAACTATGCTCAATTAGCCGAACGGATTGCGGTCCATTTTGATATCTATGGCCACCCTGATAAATGGGCTCACAAGAATTCATATTTGCTGTCTGGTTTAGTCCCTTCAACTATTATGTTCTTGCTGACTATCAGTATCTTCTTCATTATGAGGAAAAGGACCAATAGACCTGCGATACCGAATTTCTTGGTCCTCATTATGTCGTTTATCCTCCTTTTTATTGCCTATACCTCACTTGCTACCTTTTGGTTCAATAAATACAATAAACAGCTTATACCAATTTATTACAGCATTATTATCTTTGTTGTTCTGATGATAGTCCTATTATTTATTTACTATCGCAAGATTGTAAAAAGATAGGACCCCACCAATGTTTATTTGAAGATTTCTTTGCCTTTACCGACGGTCTTATTTAATTGATCTTTGAAATAGTCGGTGCCATCCACAATATGTTTTGGGATCTGCTGGCAATAATACTCCCACGACCGCCTGATTTCTGAACCAAGAAGCTTGGCAAGAGTACCATTACGCAACCCCTCTTCAACCTTATCCTGATTATACAATACCAGGTCCGAAGCAAGGGCTTTGGCTAACCTTCTTGCTCGTTCATGCAATTTCTTGTCCTCCTCGCTCATCTCCGCTTCTTCTGGCGCAGTGGGTAATGGTTCGGTTGGTGCAGCAACTTCAGGTTCAGGTGGCATCACCGCATCTAAAGGCGCAGCTTGCTCGATTTGTTCTTGAGGTACAGGAACTTCTGGTTCAGGTGGCGCAACCTCAGGTTCTGGAGGTTCCGGGGTTGGAACTTCGGGCTCTGTTGGCACTGAAGGTTCTTCGGGTTGCTCTGGGGTCGGACTCGGCTCTTCAGGCTGTGACGGTGGGCTGGGTACTGGTTCAGTAGGCGGCACTTGAGCAGTCGGTTCTGATGGCGGTGCACCAGTCTCGGGCCGAGCAGGTTCAGGTGCAGCCACTTCTGGTTGAACAGGTTCAGGTGCCGGCGTTTCTTTCTGGATAAAAATAATGTTCTGACATTTGTGGCACTTAACCTTGATGCCCATATTAGGTATTTTGCCCTCGTCTACATTATATTTTGCATGGCAATTGCTGCATTCAACAATCATTCTTTATCTCCTCAAATATTCTGTGGCACTGCTCTTTGAGTTCCTGAACAGTACCGTTATTATTGATGATGTATGTTGCTTGCTTAGCCATTTCAGTTTCGCTTTGCTGTGAACGTAGAATTTGACTAAAGACGTGCGTGCCCATACCGTTTTTCACTACTCGTTCTTTTTTGTTCTCACTCGATGAACAAATAAGGATCGAGTAATCAATCTCTTTAAGTATTTCAGGCCAATCAAAGAGCAATGCAGCATCAATGACAATCATGCCGGATGTGATTTGGTTTATCCTCTTAAGGATTTTCCTTTTTAATAAAGGATGAGATAACTTGTTCAAAAAGGTGAGATTTTCTTCACACGAAAACACTATACTCTGGAGCATCTTTCGATCAACATCTTCGCCATCCATAATTACCTCACCGAACCTACCCTTCAACTGGTCTGCGATCTCGCTCAATACTTGCCATCCAATCTCATCAGCTGATAAATAGAATGCACCAAATTCCTCAAAGAACCTGCTGACGACGGTTTTCCCTGATCCAATATTACCCCCAACTCCGAGGACTGCCCTGCCTCCCTGGCGCATTGCAAATCAACCTGCGTAGCGCTTAAAACATAGCGTCGCATTATGTCCGCCAAAGCCAAGCGAATTCGAGAGCGCGTATTTAATGTCAAGCTTTCTCGATTCATCAGTTACAATATCCAACCCATCCGCTTCATCAATTGGATCCTCCAGGTTGATAGTCGGATGGGTAATGCCATCGCGGATTGAAAAGAATACGACAAATGCCTCAATAGCACCAGCCGCGCCAAGGGTGTGACCGATCATTGACTTAGTTGCATTGATAACCAAATCCTTAGCGTGCGTGCCAAAGAGGTCCTTTATCGCGACCATCTCAAATCTATCGTTCAATTCAGTAGATGTGCCGTGCGTATTCAGGTAATCGATATCTTCTTTTGCGCAACCGGCTTCATTTATTGCCATTTCCATGGAGCGACGCGCGCCTTCACCCTTTGGTGCTGGTGCGGTTATGTGGTATCCATCGCCAGTAGCTCCAAAACCCACTATTTCACCATAGATCTTGGCGCCTCTTTTCTTGGCGAACTCTAGCTCTTCAAGGATCAGAGTCGCCGCTCCTTCTGCCATGATAAAACCATCACGTGCTTTATCAAAAGGTCTTGATGCCTTTTGCGGCGCATCGTTACGCCGAGACAGTGCCCGCATATTGCAGAATCCGGCAAGCGCAAAAGGAGTAACTGGTGCCTCAGCACCACCAGTTACCATTACTTCAGCGTCGCCAGATTTTATTGTCCGAAAAGCAGCACCAATAGCATGCGCACCAGAGGCACATGCTGACACCGTGCTGTAGTTTGGACCTCGTAAACCATAGAGAATTGCTACATATCCAGCGGCCATATCAGGAATCATCATCGGGATTAAAAAGGGCGAAACCCTTGCTGGCCCCCGCTCCATGAACTTGGTGTACTCTCGTTCCCACGTGGCTAAACCGCCGATCCCGGAGCCGATAATCACGCCGACGCGGCTCCTATCATACTGCGTAAAATCAATTTTGGCATCCTGGACCGCTTCAACCGTCGCCCAGAGAGATAATTGAACAAAACGATCCAGTCGTTTTAAAGACTTAGGCTCAATACGTGTCTCGGGTCGAAAATCCGGTATTTCACCGGCTATTTTAACAGTATACCTTGATGTATCAAAACTTTTTATCAAATCAACGCCACTTTTCCCAACAAGAAAATTATCCCAGGTCTCTTTGGTGTCATAGCCTAACGGCGTGATAGCACCAAGTCCGGTAATAACAACGCGTCTCATTATGTCTTGACTTTTTCTTCGAGATAAGAGACTGCTTTACCAACCGTATCCAGTTTCTGCGCTTCCTCTTCAGATATCTGAAGATCGAATTTTTCTTCAAGTGCCATGATCAGCTCAACTGTATCAAGTGAATCAGCACCAAGATCCTCGATAAACTTAGCCTCTATAGTTACCTTTTCCGGTGGAACGTGAAGTTGCTCCACAATTATGTTTCGGACATCATCGAATAATGCCATTTATTCCTCCTTTTCAAAACCCAGATACATTTTGATTCCATACTAACACATAACCATCCCGCCATCTAAACAAAAAACTTGTCCGGTGATGTATGAAGATTGGTCTGACGACAAAAACAAAGCAAGATTGGCGACATCATCAGTTTCTCCAAAATGACCCATGGGGATCATTTTAAGGTACGCTTGTTTGATTTCCTCGGGTATGATATCGGTCATCTTTGTGTTAATAAAACCTGGGGCGATTGCATTAACCGTAATATTCCGTGCGCCGAGTTCTTTGGCGGCAGATTTCGTAAGTCCAATAATCCCTGCTTTACTTGCCGCGTAATTAGCTTGTCCTGGATTACCGATTAAACCAATAACTGAAGCGATATTGACGATCTTCCCATAGCGTTGTTTAATCATGTACCGGATTACTGCCCTGGTCACAAGAAATGTACCGGTTAGGTTGATATTGATCACACGTTCCCAATCTTCTTTGGTCATTCTCAGTATCAGCTTATCATTGGTAATCCCTGCATTATTGATGAGAATATCGATTTTCAAGAACTGTTTTTGAATATCCTCAACTGTCTTTCTTACCTGTTCTTCGTCACTTATGTCCAACTTGAAAAAATGGACTTTACCGCCAATCTCCGAAGCTGTCTTGGCACCGGTCTGTGCATCAATATCACAGATGGCAACAACTCCGCCTTCCTGGATAAATCGTTTAGCAATTCCAGCTCCAATACCACTCGCTCCGCCCGTGATCAAAGCAATTTTTGACTCCAAAACCATTGTAAATTGTATTCAGATTTGCGTTATTGTCAAGGCTAATAGCAGAAATCGTTGTTTGTGAGTGCTCTGTGACATTAATTTCTGCTGGGTGTCATTCCCGCCCCTGCTTTCGCAGGGGTAAACTTGTCCCCGTGAAAACGGGGAGCGGGAATCCAGTAGATTTCTTCCTGTGGATTGCGTCCTCCGGCTTGACCGGAGGATCAAGCTTGTCCTCTGACTTAATCAGGGGTTCGGGCAATGACAACATGGTGTTTTTAAGAATTTATGTCACAGAGTACTAAACTATTTCTCGAGCACCTTTTTCTGATAACCCTGCCATTTTTTCTCAAGATCCTTATCCGCCATCGTCTCCATAATGTAATCGCAGAACTCTCTGCTGGTCGCACCAGTTGAACGACCAGTCATTACCAGTTTCTTTTCAAGCTGACCGCAGATGTCCAATGCCATTTCAAGCTGCTTACCTAATTCTGGATACCCGATATGATTGAGCAACATTGCACCGCCCTTTGTCACACTACTTGGATCAGCATACTTTGCGCGACCTTCTTTTACCATACGTGGTGCACTTCCGTGTATCGCTTCAAACATGGCATATTGTTTACCAATGTTTGCACTACCGGCGGTGCCAACCCCACCTTGAAACTCAGCCGCCTCATCGGTTAGGATATCGCCATACAGGTTTGGCAGAACCAGTACTTTGAACTGGGTCCGTCGTTTCGGATCAACGAGTTTGGCAGTCATAATATCGATGAACCAGTCATCAGCATTTATATCGGGGTATTCCTTGGCAATTTCATAAAAAGTTTTTAAGAATAGTCCGTCTGAGGTTTTAATAACATTTGCCTTGGTCACTGCAGTAATCCTATCGCGCTTGTTCTTTTTAGCATATTCAAAGGCAAGTCTGATAATCCGCTCACTACCTGGTTTGGTAGTAACTTTGAAATCCATGGTCAGATCATCGCCTATTTCAACACCAAACGGACCAAGTGCATAGGCACCTTCAGTATTCTCTCGGAAAAACATCCAATCAATACCCTGGTCCGGAACACGTACTGGTCTAACATTAGCAAAGAGGTCGAGCTCCTTGCGGATCGCAACATTTGCACTCTCGATATTTGGCCAGGGGTCACCTTTTTTCGGCGTTGTAGTCGGCCCTTTCAGGGTTACGTGACACTTCTTCACTTGTTCCAAGACGTCATCGGGCACTGGTTTCATAACTTCAGAGCGCTTTTCAATTGTGAGTCCTTCGATAACGCGGAATTCTATTTTACCTGCATCCACTTCATCTTTAAGAAGATATTCAAGCACCCGTTGCGCTTCGGCAGTGATATGGGGGCCAATACCATCGCCACCGATCGTGCCGATAATGATTGGTTTCAACTTGGAATAGTCAACCCAGTCTTTTTCTGCTTTGATAAGCTCAATTCTTTTTAACTGGTCTTCAATCAATTTTCCAAAATGCTCTTTTGCTTTCTCAACAGGGTTCATCTAATAACCTCCTTTTTTTACACTAATAACCAACCAAAGGCGAAAACAAATGTACACCAATTAAAGAACAACGCGGCGACATTCTAATGGTGAACGTCTGAAATTAGCAATTATTGCGAGTTTCAGGTTAGTGCTTTCCAAATATCGTAAAACCTGTCTTATCATATCGTTAATAATAGCAGGAACTGTTTTAATCTCCACAATAATTTTATTTTCTACAACGAAATCGACATAGAAGTTACCCAATTTCCTACCTTCAAATTCAACAGACACTTTTTTCTCACGTCTAAATGTAAAATCAGCTGATTTTAGTTTTGTCTCTATTGCACGTTGATAATGTTTCTCCTGGTATTTGGTACCAAGCTTATTATGAACCTCAAACAGTATACCCATTACTTTATAACTCAGCTCAGGGTGAATTAAATTGGCACACTTTTTCGTGTCTATTCGTGTTTTGTCATCATTCGTGTTCATTCGTGATTCGCCATCATTCGTGTCTATTCGTGTTTTGTCATCATTCGTGTTCATTCGTGTCCATCAATCTAACTTAAAATCCCCGTGTTTCTGAATATGCGCGACTAAGCCGCCATCATTGAGTATATTGAGCATAGCTTTGGGAAGAGATTGTGCCCCAAGCTCAATATCCTTTGTCTTGTTTCTGATAATACCCGTAGAAAGATTGACTTCCAGTTCGTCGTCTTGGTCTATCTTATCAGTATCACACTCCACCAGGGGAAGTCCAACATTTATTGCATTACGGTAAAATATGCGCGCAAATGATTTTGCCAATACCGCAGAAACACCAGCCAGCTTGATTATCGTAGGCGCGTGTTCGCGTGAGCTACCAAGCCCGAAATTATTGCCGGCTACGACAAAATCGTCTTTTGACATGCTTGATGCAAACTGCGGATCAGCATCTTCAAGAACATGTTTTGCCAATTCAGGGAGATTTGAGCGAAGATGGAAGTATCTTCCTGGACAAATCAAATCAGTAGAAATGGAATCTCCAAACTTCCATGCTTTGCCTTTTAAAACCATGATATCCTCCTCATCAAAACACAGATTACACAGAAATAACCACGGATTTCACGGATAATCTAACCCTTTACCGCCTGCTTCATCCATTCGGTTGTTACTGACTTTGGCCGCTCAATTGCCTCACCCAATGCACGGCTGACAATGAGCTGAGAACACATACCAAGAGCTCTTGAAACACCAAAAAGTACGGTATAGTATTCGAACTCGGTCAAGCCGAAGTGGTAGAGCAAACAACCTGAAGCAGCATCAACATTGGGCCATGGATCCTTT
>Ga0209986_10004510_pt1 | contig 11773 bp, 10 predicted proteins | sample BlataG_FD_183168 | JGI IMG/M metagenome (GOLD analysis project Ga0209986, IMG submission 183168) | Deep subsurface microbial communities from Black Sea to uncover new lineages of life (NeLLi) - Black_00105 metaG (SPAdes) (version 2) | ecosystem: Environmental > Aquatic > Marine > Oceanic >...
AGCATTTGCAATTGTCGTAATGCTAAAAGCATCTCCTTTAAGACCTATTTCTCCAAGATCAGCCTCCAGAGCTCTCCAATTATCTTGTGTTTCATTTGACGTTTCCCAATTTACCCAATATTCACTTTCCCATTCTTTTTCTCTTTCTTCTTTAGTGATGGTTGGGATAGTAGTCAAAACAGCTTTAGGCTCTCCATCCCCATCTTTAAATGCTATGACGTAACAGTTGTCTTCTTCTGCTCCTTTTTTGAACAAAGCGATTATTAGTGGGTAGTCAATAGCTCTGTGAAACAGCAATAAGTTCTCTTTACCAATAGAACAACCAGTTTTTTCTCGAATTGAATCGACGTATTCCGCTTTTTTAATATATGTGGCATCGGTTAAAACGCATAAGTTCGGATCGCCTTTTTCTACGTTCAGTTCTCTCATTCCTTCTGCTATCGAATCCTCAATCTCCGCGCTTTCCGCACACACCATCCCAATAAACACGCTGCACAAGAGTATTGCCAGACCCAATATAGCTAGAACTTTTCCCTTTCTCACCTTTCCACAACACCTCCTTCTTTTTTTAGCCCCTTCGCGGATTCGCACCACGGAAGGGACAACATTTCCAATTTCACGTTTTTTGCTTTTATTTTCACACCATTTTCCTTTTTTATCCCTAAAGATAATAATATTAATTTTAATATTCTAATATATAAACATTTCTATATTTTTTAATATATAAAGTTTATGATTTATTATACTTATAATTCTACGACCTTTAATCTTGGATTCACCAATTCCTCCAGCGCATACCCAATGAATGTAAGTGAAAGTATCGTGAACGTAATGCATAATCCTGCTGGTAGCATCCACCACATCCATAGATCAGATATGAATATAGTGGGATATTCAAACGAATAATGGAGTATCATGCCCCAGCTCTTTGCAGTCGGATCTCCCAAGCCCAGGAAACTCAACCCTGATTCAGCGAGTACAACATATCCTGCCTCCATAATCAACCGCACAATAATCAATGGAACCACGTTTGGTAAGATATGCCGCCCTAAGATATAGAAGTCCCGGGCACCGAGCATTCTCGCAGCATCCACATAAGGTCTATTCTTGAGTGATAACACCTCAGACCGTATAATTCGTGTAGTTATAGGCCACCCAAGTAACACAAATATGAATATAAGATTCCAGATGCTTGGTGGCATGAACGCTGCGATTACAATGATTAATGGAAGTCTCGGAATCGCGAGGAACGCATCTACAATCCGCATAAGAAAAAATCCAATCCTTTCAAAGTAACCCGAAAGAAGACCTAGAGAGGTCCCCAGAATCGCTGATACCACGGAGACGAAGAAGGCAATGAATAAGGAGACCCTTGAGCCATATATAAGTTCGCTCAATATATCCTGTCCTATATCATTTGTACCCAGCAAATGGTCTGAATTTGGATGCTCCACGGGTTTATACATCTCATGTGGGTCGTATGGTGCGATATAAGGTGCAAAGATGGCCAACGTCACAAAGAAGAGCACTATCCCGAGTCCAATCAATCCGAGTCTCCGCTCTTTATACGCATTCCAAAAACGATTTAAATCCTCCTTTGTGCTCATTCGTGTTTCACCCTCGGATCCAAACGCACATAGATTATGTCTGCAACGAAATTCGCTGCAATAATAACAAGCGTGATAATCAGGAATGCACCCTGCAATAACGGGTAATCCCTGTATGTAACCGCATCATAGAGCAGTATTCCAACACCAGGATATGCGAACACGGTTTCAACAAAAATCGTTCCACTGATCATGAACCCCACTCTAAGGGCAATCATCGTGGTAATCGGAAGCAGTGCGTTCTTCATTGCATGCTTGCGCAATATATACCACTCTGCTAAGCCTTTCGCCCTTGCAGTCAGTATATAATCTTCTCCTACCACATTTAACATCGAATTCCGCATCAGAAGATACACACCACCGATATGAGCAATCACAAGCGTTGTCGCTGGAAGGAGCAGGTGACGAAATATGTCTGCTGTCGCTTCAAAGGGGGTTGAATAACGCATAAACGGTGTTTGCGCACCGAAAATAGGAAATAGTTCGAGTTTTATACCAAATAAGATGATAAAAAGCATTCCAAGAAAGAAGGAAGGTAAGGAGCTTATAGAAAGAATGAAGGTGAGCAGTCCCACATCCCTTTTCCCACCCCTCTTCCAAGCCGATATGGTGCCCAGCATGATTCCCAAGACCATATAAATTGCGGTTGCAGTTCCAACGAGAAGAAGCGTCCATTTCAGTCTTCCAATCAATATGCTTGATACCGGAGCATTGAAATATATTGACCAACCAAGATTTCCATGCAAAAGATTGAGCATGTAGTCGTAGAATTGTTGCAGAAGCGGCTTATCAAGTCCGTAATATGCGAGCAGTTCCGCCCTCATCTCCTCGTCCAGCACGATGGGCATATCCATGCCTGGGTCGCCGGTTAGAAATGATAATGGGTCTCCGGGCATTACTCTTGGTAAAAAGAAGTTGAATGAGAGAACCACAAGGATTATTGCAACGTAACCTGTTATTTTTGTGATTTGGTGCATTTATATTTATATGAGGGAAAAAATAAAAAGAGGAGGATGATTACTTCTTCCTCCTCGAAACCCGATACGCAACTGCCAGTAATCCCGCGATTGCGAATACTATTTCAAAGCCTGGCTGCTCTGGCGCTGATGTCGGACCTGGAGACGGTGTAGCGGTAGGTGCAGGCAATGTCATCGTTGGTACAGGTGTGGATACTGCCTCCTCGCGGATAAACACGAGTTTGTTCATTTCAATTGGAATGCCGATTCCCACACCGCCTTTTGTGAAGAACCAGGTATCCAGTTTCTCCGGACGATAGACGCAGCACATCTTCGGATGATAAAGCGTATACACCGGAAGGTCATCTGCAATTATTTCTTGAAGATGGCCAACAAGTTCTTTTCTCGCTGTAACAATCATTGTCTTCTCTTGTGCTTTGAATGTGGAATCATAGTCGTCATTATGGAAGGTACTCGCAGGCCAGTCCGGGGCTTTCAATATCCGTGGATTTGCTATCCCACCGTGACCGTTTATAGCGATGAAGAAATTACCTTCTTTAAGAATCGCATCCATTGTGCTCCAATCCATCACTTTCACACCTATTTCTATCCCGACCTCTTTCAATTGCGATTTTATAAGTTCTGCCTCCCTTGAATATTTGCCAATTGTTAACAACTCGAATTCAAGCTCTTCTCCCGTAGGATACTCCCTTATTCCATTGCTATTGGTATCAGTGAAGTTCAACGAGTCGAGTATTTCGTTAGCCTTCGTTACATTGTGCTCATAGCCTGGAAGGTCAGGTTTATACCATTCTGTATCTGGATGAATTATACCTGTGTTCGCCGATATGCCATAACCATGCACGACCTGTTCAATGATCTCTTTTCTATCTATACCGTACGCAAGTGCTTTTCTGAATGCAGTGATGTTTGTTGGATACTTTTCACAGTTGAAGATGACCTGCAGCACCCAGTAACTTGGACCCCACCGAACTCCAAAATCAGGATTGTTTTCAAAGCCTGATGCTGCTTCGGCACTTTGTCCCCAGAAACTGGTTTCATCTATGCCTCCGGTTGTTAATGCTGCCGCGGGATCGTTGACCGCCATAGAAATGAGTTTGTCTATAACCGGTTTGCCCTTGAAATATTCTTTGTTTGCTTCCCACTCGTAACATCCCAGATTTTTATTGTATTCTATCAGTTTAAAAGGGCCTGTTCCTATAACTGCTTCATATCCTGTAAATTTACTTGGGTCTGATACATCCTTCCAGATATGCTCAGGTATTATTGGAACATCTCCAGCGATATCCGCCAAGAACGGTGTAAAAGGCTTGGTAAGGTGTATAACAACTGTATAATCATCCACAATATCTGCATGGTCTATGTAGTCTAAGGACTGGAACCACTTAAAAGCAATCTTTTGCTTTTTTGTGTAATCAAAAGTGAACTTCACATCTTTTGCGGTAAATGGTTCCCCATCGTGCCATTTCACACCCTCGTGAAGATGGAATGTCCATGTCTTTCCATCATCGGACATCTCCCAACTGTCTGCAAGCCAGGGTATTACAACACCGTTTTGGTCTTTCCAAGTCAGCGTATCGAATCCAAAGCTCATTCTGATGTAACCCGGTCCCCTCGGATAGAATGCAAATGGAGAGGGATAGCCCCAATCACCTGAGGGAGCACCAACTCCAACCTTTACGACTTTCTCTTCCTTCGCAACTGCCGCTCCACTGAAAGCACTGCACAAAAGCATTGCCATACAAAATATAGCTATAATTTTCTTCATTTTCTTTTTTTCTTACCTCCTATTTATTGCCTATGAACATCTCCGAATACTCCCGATAATCTCCTGTTCTCTCTTATTTGGCTCCAATATCATTTTTTACTCCCTCCAACATCTTTAATTCCCGTCCCATTCATCTCGTAATACTCGGCACCTGCGCAAGGAATGCAGGCGGGCTTGCCATCTCTCTCCTTTATGCGAGTTGCCATGACCTTTTCACCGCAAAATGCGCATTTCGTTGACGAGAATATTGGGGCATACTCCGGCAACTTTAGCGTTTTGCGCTCAATTCTAAACATTTCATCCTCTGGCACCTCCAGCATCTCGATGGACATCTCTGTGAACAACTGCATTAACCTTTTCATTTCCTCTTCTGTTGCTTCTTCTCTCTGGACAACAATTTTATCAAACAATGAGTTCGCATCGGGATATTTTTCTGCGATAGAGTCATCAAAATCAGAATTAAGTGCGATTCTTATCGCCGTTCCATCTCTTCTCGCTACGGTTACTGCAGTTTTTCCATAATCTCTGAATATAAGACCGTTGTTCCCGAAAGTGCAGCCAGTTACGAGTTGAATACCATCACTGAAGCAGTTATTGGTCTCGACAATTGCTACGACTTCTTCCATGCCCGTATTTCTTATCCCCAATTCGCGCATGGCGATATAGCCCGCCTTGACACCGTATGCTGAATAGCTGCAGAAATGCCCGTGCAATTCACCGCTTTTCTCAAGCAATCCTCTTAAGTCCCCTTTTTCTATTAATTCTTCTATATTTTTTCTAAAGGGATTCTTTTCACCCAGCCCTTTCATTTTAACCTTTTTTGTCCAGATTTTTTGCTTTTTTTTTCACACCTTTATTTTATCTCAAAATAATACCTTTATAATTTTAAGGTTGATGATATATATAAATTTTTCTATTTTTTCCTTACTTTCAGTTATGATAAAGTAAAAGGTAACATGAGTATACAAAACATAAATTTATTATTCACACAATCCTCAAATCTTAGAGTTGAAATTGCTCTTTTCTTTTCACTTTTCCTTTTGCAATCCAACATGCTATTAGCGACCCTACACCACCGGAAACAAAAGCTGCAAGCATAAGAACTGGCGCCCATTTTGACGGTATCCATACCCCAACATGAATTCCAATAGCCAGCCATGTAATCCCCAAACACGCTAAATTCCCCAGTCCTCCTCCAGTTGCAACTCTAAATTTTGACTTTGACCCTATTAATTCCACAAAGAGACCCATTAAAAGCAGTGCTATAACTCCATAAATCCCAAACCAGGGTGGTGAAACAATCTCATACCAGGGATGTATGAGCAGGCAAAAAGCAGCTATGAAAAGAGCGGTTATAATTCCTGCATATCTTCTCTTTATCATCGCATGTGCCAGAGCTACCCAGAAGACAAATATGAACCCGCCTAAAAAAGCCATTCCTGCCGCAGGTCCCGGTATGCCAAGCCATTGAGAAAACGTTTTTATCGGTAGATAGGTGTTCAGCATAGCACTGGCAAGAGCAAACAAGAGTATCAGGGAAAACTCATATACTTTGAAATATGCACACATCTTTTCACATCCTCCTATTTTCTTATTTTATGTACTCATCCAAAAAACATATAAGCATATAAAACTTCCTTAAAAAAAGATGTTACCATATACACTTAGCGCAGACAGAATGTGTGCGCATGTTTGAGATGAACTCCCTCCTCGCCCGTAGAATGGTTTTAATATTTTCGTTGAGCGCATTTCCTAACAAATAATCCGGGAGGTAGCAGCAAGGCGTTACTTTACCATCCCAAGACACGAAAATGCTCCTCTTTACATAGATGCAGGGTAATGAGTGCCTTCTCGGCAGATAAATTTTATATCTCCTCTCTTTGCTCAGATTTCTCACTTTTCTGAACAGCGTCTCTTCCTCCTCTTTCGTTATATATTCCACATCAGGGTCCACTTTATATACATTAAAGAGTCTATGGAGGATTATTGCATCTATACCCAAATCTATGGTAGTTTCAATAAGGTCCGGAATTTCATTGTAATTATCGCGATAGATGGTAATATCAAAATACGTTTTAGGAATGTCCAAATTTCTCTGAGACCTCTCGCTTAGGAGTTTTTTCAGACCTGACTGGAATCTATCGAGAAAATCTCCGCTGTATATACCAAAAGCGAGGTCATTCAAGCCCGAGTCGAGGAGGTCCGTCACGTGCTTTTCAACAAGTATGCCGTTAGTTGTGAGGTTTGTTATCACTCCACGCGATTTCGCATATTTCAGCATGTCAAACAATTCAGAGTTTAAAAGCGGCTCACCCCAGCCGTGCAGCCCAACAAAGCGGAAATTGTAAGAGTCGAGTATGTGCTTGAATTGCTCAAAAGAGAGATAACCTGTCTTTTCTTCGAGATGCCTCCTCATGCATATTTTACAGTTCAAGTTGCATTCTCTTGTAGGCTCGATTTGTAGCGTTAAATAACTGAACATTCGCTTGAACATTTTTTAGGGGGAGGGAAGGGAAAAAATAAAAAAGGGAGAGGAAAGTATTCCACTCACTTACTCCTCTACCTTCTCAATATTTCGCCTTCTTAGTGGGTGGAAGAAGTTCAAGGCGAAGATACTACCGAGAACAGCGACGCCTATAATCTGGCTCATCGCTATCGCCTGAGCTGCTACTGCTCCTCCCACTGCCATTGCGCTTACGCTTATTGGTGCACACATCTTTTCATATCACCCCCACTTTTTATTTATATTTTAGGTATATTTAATACTTTCGGTTTTTATCTATATCTTATTTTTGAGATGGTGTTACTTTTTTCTCTTTATCGTATAAATAAAAGGGAGGGAAGGCGAACATCCATCGCATGATGTCGCCCTTGCACCCGGGCTCAATTGCAATATTATCCCGATTTATATCGGAAGTCCAAACCATTTAAACACACCGATCATCTTCAGACCCACATAGATCATCACCGCAATGCATACGTATTTCAACTCTCTTGCTGGCAGTTTGTGAGCAGACCAGACACCAACCTGCGCTATTGACACGCTTGTTGCAGCAAGACAGAGCCATGATATGAGGTTGACATATCCAATCGAATGCACTGGAAGCCCTGTAACATCGAGTCCATTTATGAGGTACCCGATCGTTCCACCAATGCTGGCGAATATCATTAGCGCTGTCATGGTTCCTATTGCTTGATGCATCTTGAACTTCAGCACGAGAACCATCACAGGAATCATCAGCACGCCACCGCCTGTTCCTATGATTCCCGCCACGATGCCGATAGGAAATCCCAATATAACCCAAAGCAGTGGGCTGTCTTTTGGCTCGTTCATAATCGCAGGTGGCTTTGCTATCTGCATCTGCACTCCCCCTGCGAGGATTGCCAGACCAAAGGTAACGCATAATACATTTCCTGGTAGATGCGCTGCAATCGTTGCGCCTATCAATGCTCCAAATGCTTCCGCAATGCCAAGAACTATGCCTGCCTTCCTCCAGACAGCACCCTTCTTGAGGTGCCCATAAGCACCGCTTATCGCCGCTGGCAGCAATACAAACATGCTCGTCCCGAGTGCAACTTTTATCGCAACATCGGGCGGAACTCCCATTGCGGTATATACCCAGTACTGAACCGGAGTCATGATAAGGCACCCACCGAAGCCAAGCAGTCCGATTGCGAATCCAACACCGACTCCAGTGATGGTTAACGTGATGATTGCGGTTATCAGATCCATTGCATCGTACCTTCTTTGAACGTTATTAACCCCTCAGATTACACAGATTTTCACGAGAATAATCGAGGTTTAAGATACAGGCTAACTTTGTATCTTGCACATTGCATCTGACACCTCACATCAGTTATTGGTTAATTTTCTGGGGGTCTATCTTGTGAAATATTGTGGTTTATTCCTCACCTGAGCATGGAATGCATACTGCCTTACCTCCCTTTACTCTCACATGCGTTTCCAAGACATTTTCACCACAAACAGAGCATTTTGTTGATGAGAATACCGGGTGGGATACAGGGGCATACTCAGGCAACCGTATCGTTTTGCGCTCAATTCTGAACATTTCATCCTCTGGCACATCCAGCATCTCAAAGGACATCTCTGTGAACAACTGCGTTAACCTCCCCACTTCCTCATCTGTTTCTTTTTCTCCCCTGACAACAATTTTTTCAAACAATGACCAGGCTTCAGGATATTTTTCAGTAAGAGAGTCCACAAAATCAGGATTAAGAGCGATTCTTATTGCTACACCATCTCTTCTTGCTACGGTTACCGCAGTTTTTCCGTAATCTTTGAATATAAGAGCTCTGTTTCCAAAAGTACAGCCAGTTACGAGTTGAATACCATCACTAAAGCAATTGTTAGTCTCAACAATCGCTACAAAATCTCGCATGCCTGTATTTTTTATCCCCAGTTCACGCATGGCGATATAACCCGCTTTAACGCCACATGCTGAATAGACACAGAAATGTCCATGTAACTCTGCAGTTTTCTCACGCAGTCCTTTTAAATCCCCTTTTTCTATTAAGTCTTCTATATTCTTTCTATGAGGATTCTTTTCACTCTGCCCTTTTATTTTTCACCTCGCTTTTGTAGTTGCATGTTATGGTATAGTACAATAAACTCTTCTCCCGAAAAAAAAGAAAAGGGAAGGAGATAGGGGATGATGTTACGTTTACCCCCCTCGCTTCCCGAGTTTTAAATTTTCTTAGTGGGTCGTATCTATCCTCTCTTTCTTCTCTTCGCTACGTACACAAGCGCACCTGCTATGGCTATAGCTGCTATGACACCAAGTCCTGGGATTGATGGCACTCCTTTTGTAGGTGCCGCTGTCGTTTCAGGTTCTGGCATAATGTCAAGCTCGACTAACGGATTTACGCCAGCGCTCTCAAGCTTTTCTATTTCAGCAGGGCTTTCTACTGTAAACGTTTTTATTGTTGACACGAAAGTTTCAGGCTTGTATAGGTAATCCATCATGAAGAGGTCCATCTTTAGCCTCACATACCACCATTTATAGGTGTCAAAGGCTTTGAGGTCTTTCCTACTTACATCACCGCACATTTGAAATGCCTTATCCCAGTCGAAAACTACAACTATTCCTTCTCCCTTTTCTGCTCCTGTTTTCCATCTGATGACTATATTAGCCACGTTCTTTGCCTCCGGTGGAAGTGCCGCCTTTTGCTCTTGGGTTAGCCATTTTACAAACATCCGCTTATGCCCTACATTGGTTTCAAAAATTTGTATCAGCGCATCGTCCTTGCACCAGGGCGGGATTGCTATAATTGTGTATTCTTTCCTGGGATTTGAAGCGGGGAGTTCGTCTTTCACGTATTCTGCTATCAGAAAGCCACTTGTCAGTCCGGGGCAGATATGGTCATGAAGTTCAGCTACTTTAAGGAAATCGTTCGGTAAGCCTTTCGCCCAAACATTGCACACCGTAATCAAGCTGAATTCGTTCCCGCCGAATACCTTCGCAACCATCTTCTCCTGCCACGCTTCTGGGTCGCTAAGCAGCTTATCTGCACCTATATTCTCTTTCGCAATCCGTGTGAAGATTTCTTCGTCCCTAAGGTTCATGAAATCCCTTAATGCCGCTTCTCTTTCTGTCTTCTCCCTGCCCAAGTAGGTTTTAAGAAATTCACTATTCACTTCGAGGTAAACACAATTTTTGCTCTTCTTGTCGAAAAAGGCAAACCAGAGTGGAGAATTGTATGGTTTGTGCAGATTTGCTAAGTTCCCTTTTCCTCTGGAAACACCTGCTGTCATCATCACCCCATCAAGTGCTTTCTCCGTGGTATATTCTCCTATTTTGGCTATGTAACCAGCATCAGTCAGTGCCAGGATATTCCCGTCTCCTTTGCTGAATGGCAGGTCCTTCATCGCTCTATCTGCAGCCTTGAACCCTACTAAATCTAACACCGATAAATTTTCTTCACCAACAAAGTCAACCACCGGTTTTAATCCAGGATAATCGCTGACGATGCCTTCTTGTGCTGAGCCACTTGTAGCGAGTACACTACACAAAAATATTGCTAAGACCACCACAGCCGCTTTTCTTTTCATCATCTCTTTTTATCTCACCTCCTATTTTTTTTAATACATGATTTCATAATAGAAATATTTCATGCTATTTAAATATTTTTGGTATTATTTCAGCTTGAATATTGTGGTAGTGGTTTTTGGATTTTGAAATTTTCCACAGTTTATTGAGCATGTTCTGGAAAAGTTATCTTCGCTCGCAAGAAACAAAATCAAATCACTGAAAAAGTTTTTCTTAGCGAGGAATAATTTATTATAATAAGAGAAAGGTTTCTTGTGAGAATCTGTGTAATCTGTGGTTACCGTCGAAAATGAAAGAGACAAGGGCAAAGATAAGGGAATATGCGTTGCAGAACGCGGTTAGGTATGAGAAACCCCCTATGGAGCATGCGGTGCTGAAGAAAATGCTCGCGGAACATCCAGAATTGAGGAAGGATGCAAAAAAGCTTTCAACATTGGTGAAAGAGGAGATAAAGAGTATCGAGTCAATGAGCAAGGAAGAGCGAGTAGAAGAATTGAATAAGATAGCTCCGGAATTGGTAGAAGAGCTAAAACTGAAAGAAAAAGAGAAAGAAAAACGTGAAATTGGACTGCCCGAACTGCCCCTTACGAAAGGCGAAAAAGTCGTGATGCGATTCGCACCCAACCCTAATGGCGCTGCGACACTCGGCAGTACGCGAGGCATAATCGTAAATTCGGAATATGCGAAAATGCACGATGGGAAATTCATACTGAGGTTTGATGACACCGACCCTGTATTAAAGCGACCTTTGCTTGAAGCTTATGACTGGTATCTTGAGGATTGCAGGTGGCTGAATGCCGAACCAGATGAAGTGGTAGTGGCGTCGGAACGTATGGATTTGTATTACAAATATGCGGAGGAGCTGCTAAAAAAAGGAGTGGCGTATGTCTGCTTTTGTCCTGCAGATGTTTTCAAAACGTATAAAGAGCGAAAACTACCATGTCCCCACAGGAATGTCAGCGTTGATGCAAATATAGAATCTTGGGAAAAGATGTTAAATGGCGTCTATGAAGAAAAAGAAGCAGTGCTGCGGATAAAAACGGATATGGCAAGTGCAGACCCGGCTTTACGCGATTGGGTCGCACTCAGAATTTTAAAACGGGCGCATCCGAGAGTTGGCGATAAATACATGGTGTGGCCAACGCTGGATTTCGAGTCGGCGATAGAAGACCACCTGCTCGGCATAACGCACATAATACGTGGAAAAGACCTGATGAAATCGGAAAAGCGGCAGCGGTTCTTATACGACCATCTCGGCTGGCGATATCCAACGACAATGGTTTGGGGCAGGATAAAAATACAGGAATTCGGTAAATTAAGCACTTCCGAGCTGAGAAAGAGGATAGAAAACGG
>Ga0209986_10004511_pt1 | contig 11773 bp, 9 predicted proteins | sample BlataG_FD_183168 | JGI IMG/M metagenome (GOLD analysis project Ga0209986, IMG submission 183168) | Deep subsurface microbial communities from Black Sea to uncover new lineages of life (NeLLi) - Black_00105 metaG (SPAdes) (version 2) | ecosystem: Environmental > Aquatic > Marine > Oceanic >...
TCGTGATGGTTAGGTAGTAGAGCGTTCGGCTTTCGTGCGTCTGGCCATAAGCGGTAAGAGTTACACGTTCGGAGGCCTTGGCCAGGGCCTGCAGGTAGCGGATAAGTGCAGGATAACGGACCGCCTTTTCAGCTACAGGGTGACCTGTTATTGATTCCGGTGTTGGTATTGCTGGATCAAACTCTACTCCTTCGACAAATGGTCTTTGCGATTCCACCATGGGACCTGCCTGTACATTTGCTCCGCAACTGCCCAAAAAAAGACACGCTGCCATTGCTAACACCGTAGAAAAGTAAACATGGATACCCGATTCACTGAGCTTACACTTGTCCTTTTGAGTTTTATGTAATTGGTTCACTTGCATTCTCCTTATAACCCAAATCTCCAAAATAAAGGTGTGCGTCAGACTCACCACATCAAAACAATATAAGCATACAACAATGCTCTCAAAGCATCAAGCTGCTCTTATGGTATTTTTCGTTTATTACCTAAATCAGATTCCAGGTATACATGGGTGACTAATTCGGGTATCATGGTGGTTCAAAAGCCCTGCAATGGGCCCGGCTTGAGGTTGGTTGATGAATATTGACTTACGGTTTATCGAGGGGTACTTGTATGAAGAATCTGAAAAGCAATATCCGAGGACAGGAAAACAAAATTTCTCGCCGATTGTTCATTAGTAACTCGGCTGCGGCCGTAGCGTCACTTACTATTGTCCCCCGCCATGTTTTAGGAGGACCGGGCAAAATACCGCCGAGTGAAAAGCTCAATATTGCCGGCATCGGAGTAGGGGGGCAGGGAAGTTGGGACCTCGATAACGTCAGCAGTGAGAATATTGTCGCCCTTTGTGATGTGGATTCAAGACATGCTGCGGGTACTTTCAAACGTTACCCCGGGGCCAGAAGATACCGCGATTTCCGAAAGATGTTGGAGAAGGAAAAAAACATCGACGCCGTAGTAGTTGCTACACCTGACCACACACACGCTGTTGCTACTATGATGGCCGTCAAAATGGGAAAGCACGCCTACTGTGAAAAACCGCTGACTCGAACAGTCTATGAGGCACGTGCTATAGCCAAAGCCGCCCGTGAAGCGAAAGTGGTTACTCAAATGGGAAACCAGGGTATGGAATTTGAGGGAAACCGGCTTATCAATGAATGGCTATGGGATGGGGCCATCGGTCCGGTCCGCGAGGTCCACGCCTGGTCCGATCGGCCGACGCACAACGGAAAGCTGTTCTGGGCCCAGGGAGTTGACCGTCCCGAAGATACACCACCTGTCCCTTTAACCTTGGACTGGGACCTCTGGTTAGGACCCGCGCCATACAGACCATATCACCCGGCCTATGTGCCCTTCAAATGGAGGGGCTGGTGGGATTTCGGTTCGGGCGGATTAGGGGACATGGGCATACACAATTTAGCTCCGGTTTTCTCCGCCTTAAAGCTCACGGCCCCGACCAGCGTGCATTCCAGCTCGACATTGGTCAATAAGGAAACTCTCCCGCTGGCCTCGACAGTGCATTACGAATTCCCTGCCCGCAGTGATATGCCGCCGGTCAAGCTGCATTGGTACGACGGCGGGATGTTACCACCGCGTCCGGATGAGCTGGAAGACCAGCGCCAGTTGTCACGCGAGGATGGCTTAATCTTTGTCGGGGATAAAGGCAAAATGTACGTTGAAGGCTGGGGCGGTAACAGCCCCCGGCTGATACCGGAAGCAAAAATGAAGGCATACAAACGCCCCCCAAAGACGCTGCCTCGCTCCATTGGCCACCACAAAGAGTGGATTCAGGCTTGCAAAACAGGCAGCTCCACTCGCTCCAATTTTGACTTTGCCGGCCCTCTCACGGAGGCCGTCTTGCTCGGCACTGTCTCTGTGCGGATGGGCGGTAAGAAATTAATCTGGGATAGTATTAATCTTAAAGTTACTAATGTCTCTGAAGCCAATAAGTATCTCCACTATCAGTATCGTGATGGATGGACTTTGTAGCCTTACGTGACTTTTTTACTTATATCTCATTTGGAAAATAGGCAGTTATAAATGGCAAATATTCACGTAGAGATTTTATCTGACGCCGAAATACAGACCATACATAATGCCAGCCTTTCCGTTCTTAAAAAGACAGGCATTATGATTCACCACGATGAAATATTGAAACTTGTTGCTGAGGCCGGTGCCAGGGTGGATAAAAATAGTAAAATCGCGCGTTTGTCCGAGCAGTTGGTAATGGATTGTATCTCCAAAGCTAAAAAGCAATATATCCTGTACGGGCGTGATTTGCAGTGCACCGCCCGTTTTGGTTATGGTGACCTCGTCTTGATGTCCAGTCCCGGCCAGTATGGATGGATAGACTCGCAGACCGGCCGACTTCGCTCCGCCACAATAAAGGATGCACGCGACGCGATTTGTTTGGGAGATGCTCTGCCTAATATCAATATAGTAGGCTCAATGGCTCAGCCAGAAGAAATCTCTGAAACGTATAGGGAGGTTTTTTTAACGGCCGAGCTCGTGAAGGGTACATGCAAGCCAACACGTACCTGGGTTTTCAATCGCCGGACGGCCCGTTATGTGCTGGAGATTTACCGTACCGTTGCAGGTGGCGATGCTGCTCTGCGCGGCCATCCTATGACAGAAACATTCCTGGAACCGATTAGTCTGCTCCAGTTGCCCCATGATGGCCTTGATGCTATGATTGAGTTTGTACAGGCCGGCCAACCGGTCAACATCGGTCCAATGGCGATGGTATCCGGAACTGCGCCGGCTACATTGGCAGGCACATTGGCACAGGAAAATGCAGAAATACTTGCTGCCGTAGTCGTCTCCCAACTATTGCAGCCGGGTACCCCCGTCACGTATGGAGGAATCCCTCATATCATGGACCCGGCCACTGGCATTTGTTCATTTGGCTCGCCTGAACAGATGCTCATGGCTGTTGCTATGGTCCAGATGGGGCGTTTTTACGGTTTTCCTGTATATATCAATGTTGGCCTGACAGATGCAAAAGTCCCCGATGTCCAGGCTGGTATTGAAAAAGGTTCCTCTATGATGTTGGGAGCATTGGCCGGCGCAGATACTTTCGGACATGCCGGCATCTGTGGAACCGACCATGGCGCGAGCCTTCTCTGGCTGGCCATCGACGATGAGCTGATGGCGTATGTAAAACGAGTCGTGCGGGGATTTGAAGTTAATACGGAAACTGTTGCCACCCAGGTTGTAGATACCGTTGGTCCAGCCGGCACTTTTCTTGCTGAGGAACATACGGTCAAGCACTTCCGTAAAGAACTCTGGCTGCCCGGAAAAGCATGGACAAGGGCGACGTGGGATTCATGGGAAAAAGAAGGCCGAAGCTCAATGGCTGATCGAATTCAAAAAAAGGTAGAGCATATCACTGCGACTCATAAAGTCAAACCTATGGATGAAGCATTAGCCAGAGAAATTGACTGTATCGTCGAATGCGCAAAAAAGCAGTTACAATGAGTCATACTAATTTTTTATAGTTGTGCCATTCTGATGGGTGTGGTAACTTGTTGGGACGGAAAAGCTGGGAAGTAGTGATATACGTTCCGAGTTGAAATACTCTGCTTAACAGGAGGATTTTAGTGATGCAGCACGGTGTACATAAACACGGCTCCAAACCTCAAAAACACAATTGTTCATGTGGTGGGTTTTCTAAAACATCCACAACAGATATAAGCCGACGGAATTTTCTTGGCGGCATTGCCGGTGTCACGGCAATCAGCAGCCTTAAACTGGCAGCAACTGCGCAGGCCAGTGACATTTCAAAAAATTCTGTTTCTTCCGGAACTGCCTTACCGCTTGGAAAAACCTTGCGAATCAAACCCGTTCTCACTTATACAATTGAGCGGCGACAGGAAAAGAGCAGTTGGCGGGGTTATGGTGGAGTCCAGACTCAAGCGGCAGCAAAAGAGGAAGCTGGCATAATCAAGACCGAATTGAAAAATCTTGCATTTCAGGCGGAGTTTCCCATTGAAGTCCTGCCAGTATCACTTGTGGATAATGACCAGAAAGCGGACGCAGTGGCGGTTGAGGATTTTGACGTCCTCCTACTGTATGCGGCCGGCGGCAACCAGGTCTATAAACTTGCCGCTACCAACAAGCCGACTATAATGTTTGTACGCCACAAGTCCGGGCACCATTATCTCTGGTACGAAATCGCCCATTGGCGCTTCCTGCGGAGGAACGGGGACATCATCAAAGAGACGAATATGGATGTTGACGACATCGTGGTCGACGACTATAGCGAGATTCTCTGGCGGTTACGGGCGCTTTATGGTCTCAAAAACGCCAAAGGTACAAAAATGCTTGCCATCGGTGGGCTGAGGGCTTACAGCGAACCCGGACAAGAGCTCGGCCCCAAACATGCAAAAGAGGTCTGGAACTACGACTTCAAAATCGTTTCAGAACTGGAGTTCGCAAAGCTTTTAGCAAAGGCACGAGCTGATGAAAACGTAATGAAGCAGATACAGCGGCAGACGGATGAACTGCTTGCCCAGCCGAATGTCACCCTCAAGACCGACCGCAGGTTTGTCATTAATTCGTTTCTGGCTTTGAATGTTTGCAAGCAGCTCATGAAGGAATCGGGCGCAACAAACTTCGGCTTTGCTAACTGTATGGGAAGGTCCGTCATCGAAATGCTCGACACACCGCCTTGTCTGGTATTGAGCCTGGCAAACGACGAAGGATATACCGCTTATTGCCACACCGACCTCACCCATACTCTGCCCGGCGTGTTGTTGCGTTGGATTGCCGGCAAGCCGACCTTCGTCTGCAATTCGCATTTTCCGCACAGCGGAATCTTCACGGTGGCCCATTGTGCCGCCCCAAGGAAAATGAACGGCAGGGATTATGAGCCGACCACGATAATGACACATTTCGAGTCCGACTATGGCGCCGCAACAAAAGTTCGTTACACAAAAGGGCAGGTCGTTACGGTTATCATCCCGAATCTAAGATGTTCGAAGTGGCAGGGATTCCGGGGTAAAGTCCTTGACTCACCTTCAAACCCCGCCTGCCGCTCTCAAATTGACATAAAGATTCAAGGTGATTTTCGCAGATTACTTGCCGAGATGCAGGGCTTCCACGTACAAATTTGCTATGGCGATTACTTGCGAGAGGTCGGCTACGCACTGAAGAAAATCAGAGCCGTCGAATGGCAAAATTTCAGCGAGAATTTATGAATGTTCTTATAGAGGACTTTCTGCTTATGAAAAAGACTATTTTAGCTCTCTCTATATGTATATTTGTTGTTCCGGTGTTAGCTGAACGAACCAAGCCGAATGTGCAGCTTATACAAGGTGACAACAAAGTTGATGTTATGATGAGTGGAAAGCTTTTTACCAGTTACATATATGGAAGCAAGCTGACCAAGCCGGTCTTGGTTCCGGTACGCACACTTTCCGGCATTGAAGTTAATCGTAGATATCCGCTGACCGAAGCAGAAGGGGCCAGTTCCGACCATTCTCATCATGTAGGTATCTTCTTTGCCGTTGACAAGGTTAACGGAACCAACTTTTGGAGAAACACGTCTCCACCGCCACAAATCAAACACATCAAGATAACCGAACTTACAAGCGGAACAGGCAGGGGAAAGCTTTCAACTATTATGCACTGGATAGATAATGACGGCCGAGTTGTATTGGAAGAAAAAAGGAGCATGATTTTTCTTGCCGCCCAACATGAAAACGAATATGCTATCGACTTCAGCATGGACCTTACCGCCAAAGACGCAAAGGTGGTATTTGACGATATCGAGGAAGGTATGTTCGCAATTCGAGTTTCCGATTATTTGAGGCAGGGACGCGCCAAATTAAGCTTGGAATCTGACCAGCCGCTGCCAAAAGAATCGATTGCCGGAACCGGCATGTACTTTAGTTCCAACGGCGATGAAACAGCAAAAAATATATGGGGCAAACGCACAAGATGGGTCGCTTTGCAGGGAATCAGACAGAAGAAAGTAGTGGGTGTTGCAATCCTCAACCATCCGGCGAGTATAAACTATCCGACATATTGGCATGTCAGGGACTATGGCTTATTTTCAGCCAATCCACTTGGACAGGGAGATTTCCAAAGACAAAGGCCCCGTAAATATCGGAAAAACAAAGTGATTCCGCTTCGTCTGATGCTTGAGCCGGGCGAGACGGCGCATTTCAGGTTTCTCGTGATTATTTACGAAGGGATAAGAACAAACCTGCAGATGGAAAAGCGCTTCAGGGAGTTCGTAAAATAATCGCAGGCAGGAGGAAATATAGTGATTAATAATGACACGCGTTACACGGACCAAATTGGTTTTCTAAAACAACTATTGTAAAGAAGGGGATGGTTTATGAAAAATATCACACGACGAGATTTTGTGAAAAGCTCGATAGCTGGTGGCCTTGCTTTAGCAGCGCCGTTTTCTCGTGTCCGAGGGGCAAACGATGACCTCCGCGTGGCTGTGGCGGGTGTTCGGGGACGAGGGCGGGATCACGTGGGCGATTTTCACAATACACCTGGAGTGCGCGTCGTTGCGCTCTGCGATGTTGACGAAAAGGTTCTTGACGGCCGGGTCAAGAGATTCAAAGACCGCAATGAAAAGGTCACCGCATATATCGACTATCGAAAGATGCTCGAAGACAAGTCTATCGACATCGTCTCCATTGCCACACCGGATCACCAGCATGTACCCGTTGCGGCACACTCGGTTGTCGCCGGCAAGGATGTGTACGTGGAAAAGCCACTTAGCCACACCATCTCCGAGGGACGCCTGCTTGTCAATCTGGCTCGTAAGCACCGCAGGATTGTCCAGCACGGCACACAGGCCCGAAGTTCAAAAGGCATTGTTAATGCAATTGAATACATGAAATCAGGCGAACTTGGAAAAATCCGAATGGCCAAGGCAATTAACAGCCAGAGGCGGCAAGAGATTGGCCGTGAGCCAGACACCCCGACACCACCGCACGTTCACTACGACCTGTGGCTCGGACCGGCACCCAAAAGACCTTTCAACATCAACAGGTACCACTATAAGTGGCACTGGTATTGGGATTATGGAACCGGTGACACGGGCAACGATGGCATACACCAGATTGATATCGCCAGATGGGGCTTGGGAGTTGAACTGCCCAAGGCCGTCACCTGCAGCGGTGGACAATTATGGTACGATGATGACCATGAAACCCCCGATACACAAATTGCCACCTTTGAATATGATGGTGTTTACCTGATGTATGAGATGAGGCTGTGGACGCCCTATCCACACGAGGGGCACGATAACGGTAACATCTTCTATGGTGACAATGGGAAGATGTCTATAGGTAGGAAAGGTTGGCAGGTGACCTTCAAGGACGGCAAAAAAGGCCCGGGAGGTGAACGACTTAATGGGTCGCACACCACAGACTTCCTTCAGGCGGTGCGCAGTCGTAAAGCCAGTAAGCTCAGCGCCGACGTTGAGGTCGGGCATCACTCAGCCGTTCTATGCCACATGGCTAACATTGCGATGCGCGTGGGCCGGCGACTCAAATTCGATGCAAAAACGGAACGGTTCATCGACGATGACCAGGCCAATACTTATCTGACAAAGCAGTACCGCAAAGGCTACGAACTGCCGAAACTGTGAAACGGATCCGGGTACTGAGAACAATATTGGACGAGCTGTAGTAAATATGACATGCTTGGCTTAGGGTAATATTGAAAAAACTCTGCTCCCTTTTTATAGTCTCGGAAAACTCGCAAAAACATCCTAACTCTTTACTTGTGCCCTTCTTTGGTTGTATTCTTGTTTTATCAAGTTTGCTGTACGCAAGGCCGCCGATTTGCTGAAATTAATAAGCTTGTGCAATCCCTCATTAAAAGCTGTTGCGAATTCGTCCGACTTTAATGCTGAATGAGCGAAGCTCTTCTCGCCGGTTCGATTCCCTGTGTTTTGAGGCACTGGTGCCAGGCAATAAACCGCGGTTGCGAACCCGAAAAAGTAGACTACAAGCAGAAAGATAAGCTTGTTCCTCCAGCCCCTTATCAACGATTTGTTTCTATTTTTTCTGTTCATCTTTGGCTCCTCCCAAAAATGGCCAATGGAAAATTCCCTCTGATTCAGACTTATAAAGTATTATACCATAAATCAGGGCGGCAGAGGGAGTAATTCTTGAACTACTAATAAGTTAGTCCCAGGACTACAACAAAAAAGATGCGTATGTGTAAATTATGTGATAACCAGCGGCATGCTTTTTCCAGTCTGCAGCTTATACAAAAGCGTTTTTTTCGGACGCAGCTGGACAATCAGCATACCTTCGATGGCCTCTAATCCAGATGTTTTGCTTATACGCCGAACATTTTTTATACTTTAGATAGTCCACAGAAGTAGCTGCAAACCTGTTTGGCTGGGTGTTTTTTTCTGACCGGAAAAATGATACCAATAGAAGTCAGAGGATAAGTTCTTGCTATTCTGTTTGGCGGTTTTACACATACCGCTGTTCACTATGAACCTCAAGATTATAAGCACATTCAGGGTGCCGTTGATGCGTTTCAGACCTTGGATACCGTGATTGTTGCTCCCGGAAGATATGTCGGACGCGGCAGGCATGGAGCATGGCGGCGTTCAGGAAAACAAGAACTTCCTCCCGTTTTTGCTATTGAAGACAGATAAGTTATATTTTTCATATGTGGGGGTGTTAACATTATGAAACGAAAAAGCAAACTGCGTGGAGCCATATTTTCTCTGGCGGTATGTGCAGGTATTTTCTGTGCATGGTGCTGTGTTCTGTTAATGGCTGAAGAGTATAACTCGGCACGCCACAAATTGAATGTAAGCAGGCAGGAGCTTCAAGCCTGGGAAGCTTGCCGTCATACTAAGCCCAGTTATTTTAAAAGCAACTCAGAGGCGGTCAGTACCTGCCTAAAAAACTTTAACGAAGCGCGAGACAATCCCTGGGTGAGCCTCCCAAAAGAACGATTGATAGGATTGTTCGTTTTAGCAGCTTTGGGAAGCGCCGTTGGGGGAGGCTTGGTTACCTGGGTTGTTATCTGGCTTGGCGGTCTGTCTGTTTATAGATTCTTTAGGCTGCTGGCGCTTTGTTTTCGGTATCACCCAGGCAGGCAGGTGAATAGCTAATATTATCTACACCTAATCAGAGCAACACAGTCGTCACCCCCCGTCTGACCTTCCGAATGTTGTCTATGCTGGCACTGTGGCTATGGGTCGGCCATCACGACTATCAAATGTCCTAACATCTTTTCATCGACTGCATATTACTCTCATCGCCAAGGGCCGATAACATCGCCGGATGAATGCTCGACCTTATTGCATTTGTGAAAAAATTGAAGATGGAGCCCCATTTGCCGATTAATTCCGCACTACTTCACAAGTTCTCCAAAGCGCCCTGGCTTATGTCAGCTCTGAGTCATGGTGCGTCCTTTCTCAAGGCTGCTTACCATTATTTTACATAAAGTTACCGTCCGAATAAGTCGATGGACGATGTCGGAAGTTAACTTTATTTACTTTTGAAAGGAATTAAACATGGTACGCGAAGAAAAACCTCAAATTCCTGAAGAGCCCCAACAGACAGCACCAGAAGAGCCTCAACAGGTAGCGTTGGAAGAGACTCAAGAGACTGAGACCGAAGAGAATCAAGAGCCGCGTTTTGAAGCACCAAATGAGACACCGTTGGAAGACTCTGAGGAAACACCGGCAGAAACTGAAGAAAGTTAATAATTATTTGCGGAGGGAGTCGGATGAGCAGTCTGACTCCCTCCTATAATTGATCTTCCACTGAACCTGTAATAATCCTCAAGCACGTTTCAGCTTCGATAATACTACTTTTGAAATCCTTCGACAAAAGCTAAAACACCTCTTTTTGTATGTTCTAAAATTAGTTGTCGGTTCTTAAACTATTTCTTATTATTTGTATAGGAGCAAAGGCTCTGAGTTGCCATTAGGTGACTTTGGTATTGACGGTGGTCCGGTAACAAATGTTTAAAGGTTTTCAGGTAAATAAGGCGGCAAAAATGATAGAGAACATTTCACAGGACACTCTTCTTGTTGATTTGGCTCCGGAGCCACAAATGTGCGACGAGCTGGATTCCATCAGCGAGACCATGTCTCCGATGGCAGACCGTGATGTAGTGGTTGATTTTTCTAACGCCGATATTGTAACTGCGTCAAGCCTCTCAAAGCTGTTGAAGTTAAGACAGCTTTTGACGGGTTCCGGGCGCCGACTTATTCTTTGTGGCCTTACTCGCAACACCAGAGGCGTCTTTGCAAAGACCGCACTCGACAGGGTCTTTGAATTTGCTGCAGACAAGTCTGCAGTTTTAACTAATGCCTGACTCGGTGAGCCGGCTGCGGCAAAGCATACTATCACCAATGCCCGGCTTTCATTCAACAAGCGGCTGCCACAGATATAAAAACTGCGCGCCATTTGAGCTCAGCCAGTCCGGTAGTTCCACATTGATCAAGGCACCAACAGCGTCGTCAACACTCATTGCCGACCCATACACATTTGCTTTATGACCTAACGGCCGATGATACATAACCACACGGGCTTTCTCAATCCCGGCGATCTCTTTGGCCCATTCGATTCCATCTGCCGGATAACCAATCCTGTCTATCAGTTTTTCTTGCAAAGCCTCTGTGGCTGTAAACACCCGTCCGTCTGCCAGCCCCCGCAGTTTTTGCTCTCCAATTTTTTTGCGGCCTTCCTGTACCACCGTCAGAAATTGCTCGAAAAACTGGTTGATAATTCCTTCCAATACTTTCCGCTCTTCAGCACGCAAATCGTGCAGCGGTGACCCTAAATCTTTCAAGTCCCCGCTCTTGATGGCCACTGCTTTAACTCCGATTTTTTCCATCGTCCCCGCAAAGCTAAACGTCTGCATTATGGTCCCGATACTGCCGGTCACACTGCCCGGCTGGGCCAAAATGCCGTCACTGCCGCACGCTAAGTAATACGCTCCGCTGCAGCCCACACCAAGTATACAGGCTACCACCGGCTTTCCAGTCTTTCGCTTAAACTCTCGCAGACTATGATGCATTATATCGCTCGCCGCAACCGTCCCGCCGGGTGAATTCAGACGAAGCACCACCGCCTTGACGCGTCGGTCCGCTGCTGCCTTGTCCAGCTTTTCGACGAACAGGCTCACCGGGTTATCTCCCTCTCGCAGCCACCCGTGCTTGCGTTTGTTAATTAGCAAACCGTCAACATCAATGACAGCTATCTTATCACGGATAAATATACCTTTATCTCGCTGTATTTCCGTCTCTTCGAGCCGCTGATGGGTGGGCACGAGTTCTATTCGAAACGCCGTCGGCCCACAGCCTGCTAACACCACCAACGATATTAACAAAGCCATATTAGACCAAACATATCCTTTAGGCATAACTTATCCTCCTACAAAAACTTTTAGTTTCCTTTTAACACGACCAATCTAACAAAATTAATCCGCTGCGCCCAACAGAAATTGTCATGCATTTTTATGTGGAAATGACACATCGCAAAAGGACTTGGAATACGCAGGGATTTCGGGTATTATGACTATCAGAAAACTCGACCCGCCCTTGGCGGGCTCCGCATAGGTTATGTGTGCAATAGAATAAGATTACGCATCTTATAGCATACATTGAGGAAAATAATGGCCAAAAGACCGTATATTGCAAGAACAAAGCTGCCTGTAAAAAGTGCCGGCATTTTTATCTTTCTGATACTGACTCTCACTGTAGTACCTGGTATTGTTCGCGGCTCTCAAACCCAAGACAGGCCGGGGCTGAGAAAGCTTCCGTCGC
>Ga0209986_10004512_pt1 | contig 11771 bp, 23 predicted proteins | sample BlataG_FD_183168 | JGI IMG/M metagenome (GOLD analysis project Ga0209986, IMG submission 183168) | Deep subsurface microbial communities from Black Sea to uncover new lineages of life (NeLLi) - Black_00105 metaG (SPAdes) (version 2) | ecosystem: Environmental > Aquatic > Marine > Oceanic >...
TGCTAATATATAGATTTAATGGTTCTCTTCCTTTTTTCATAGAGACAACAACTGACCCGCGATATAAGCGCCTATCAAATAACGAAGTAAGATAAAAACTCTCCGTATTATCAATTGCACAATCAATCCGATCCCGTACCCCTGGAAATGCCTCCTCCAGGGGAAGTTTAATGTGCATAGTTTGCATATAGTGCATTTATCGCCTTCATTTAGGCACAAAGTTGGCACAAAAATATATCCTTAATTTTACTTGTAAAACATGTTGACATATAGTATCATCTATGGTATCAATATTTAACTATTGAAAATGGAATGGGACTTAGTAAAAAAACAGCAGATTTTTACAGCCAAAATTTTATGGACCTTACCGTAAAGATACCCTGGAGATATTTCAGATATGTTTTAAGAAAATATTTTGATTTTGAAATGTTTCCGGGAGGGAGAACATCGGGATCAAAAAGAATTTTTAGAAATGGAGAAATAAGATTTTCTGCACATGAGCCTCACGGGGGAGATGATATTGTAGATAAAGTAAGCAGGGAAAATGCGAATAGGGCACTTGAAATGCTTGAAGTTGAAGAATAAAGGAGAAAAAGAAAATGAAAAAGAAAAATTTATCTTATTATTTAAATTTGAATTATCCAATAGCTATAACAAGGGGCCTTGACGAAGGTAAGATTTATTTTGAGGCAGGAATTCCAGATTTACCTGGATGTAATGTCTATGGAAAAACAATAGAAGATGCATTAAAAAATTTAGAGGAAGCAAAAATAGTCTGGTTAAGAGCATCATTGAGAAGAAACCTTTCTATACCCGAACCGGTTATAGAAGATGAATTTAGTGGAAAATTTATATTAAGAATAGCTGCAAAGCTTCATATGAAATTAACAATAAATGCCAAAAATGAAGGCCTGAGCTTGAATCAATATATTCGTAAAACGCTAGAATCCAAGCTTAGCTTACAAACAATATTAGAAAGAGTAGAAGAAATTTCACAAAGAGTGGAAAAAATTGATAATGATGTGAGAATTCTACCGGAGAAAATTACAATGTCACATGAAACAGCTACTTTTGCTATTGTCGGCCAAGCATCTCGAGCCCATTGGCAGGAACTTGGTGAAACCGCAGTTGGGCTTCCTTTTCATGTGGCTAAAAATGAAGGGCTGGGCGAAGAGGAAAAGAGCGAATCGAAAATTGAACATAAGGAGGCGTAAATGAAACTAAGTGAATCTAACAAAAAGAAACTAATTGAAGAAATAAAATTTGTGATAGAAAAAATGAAAAGTGAAGAAGATGCTAAAGCAAAACTCTATTATTTTAGTGCAATATTTGGAACCATGCAGAGGATTTTTAATATTGAGTACAATTCTGACCTTGTATTTGCTCATATGGTAACAACTACAACATATAATAACTTAAATGCAAGGCTTTCAATTCCAGATAAAGTTGTTCAACTTCCCCCAGAGATATTTGATAAACTTACTGCAGTAACAGAAGAGTTAAAGAATACTTTAGAAAAAAATGGAAATTTATATAACGTTCTTAAAAAATATGCCATATTAGGACTTGTTACATCTGGAAACGGATATTATCTTTACCAGAGGGGAATAGTTAAAATTTAAAATCTATTCTCACACTCTCCAATATCTTCCTCTGCTGCTTTTCATTGTGGAGTAATAGATAGTCGTTGTTTTCCGACACCCTTCTTCATCTTTTACCTTTATGCCAAAATTTCCTAGATTGTCCCAGATTCGCTCGATATCTTCTTTTTTTATTCTTTTTTTCTTTGAAGAAAGAGACCTTTGTAAATCCCTTTGAATGATTTTTTTTCCTGGTCTCGAATTAATAAAATTAGCTGCGCGTTGAGCAAGTTTTAAATCATCCCAGTTTCTTTTCCAAATTCTCATCTCTTTTGGCCGTGATTTGAGCCATTCAAGATTTCTTCGTTTTATCAACTCTTCCTCGAGCTTTAAGAAATTGAGTTTTTCTATTCTTGATTTATAAATATTAATCATAGAATAAGATATTATAGGAGCTTCTAAAAAATCTATATTTAAAATTTCATCTAAGATCTCCCCTAAAATTTCATTTGTTCTAGTAAGAAAAGGAGTTTTTTCATAATAATTTCTTCCCCATCTCCATTGTAAAACCTCTTTTCCATTTATAACAACACGCTTTGCCTTGCCTGATTTTTCAAGATATTCCACTTTAACCCTGTGAATTAGCCAGGCCAAAAAAAACATCAATCCTTTGACTGGCCTTCCACGGCCTTTTGGTCCTTTGAGATATTCAAAATATAGGCATGGAACGCAGCAGCAAGGAGCTGGATGAGTCGTTTTGTTTTTTAAATCATTTAGAACTGAACGGGCCTTTTCTGTCAGATTTTGACTATGAGTCAGGTCATTATTTATCATTTTATAGAGGTAGCATTGTCAGAATTATGTAATATGCAAGGATATTATATCATACTATAATTTAATTGTAAATTTCTTAAACTTAAAAATATTGTGAGGAAAAAATGAGAAATTTAATCCAGGAGCTTGAATTTGTTATGAAGGAAAAAGATTTGAGTTCAGAAAATGCAGCTCGTTATATCGGATGTTCTTTCAAACAGATTTACAATTGGTTACAAGGAACCTCAAAGCCCAGTTTGATTTACCGGAAAGCCATCAGGCGCGGAATAGAGAGGATGAAAAAACTGGCATCGGTAAATATGAAAAACATTTTCGAAGCTCGGGATCTTTACAGGAAAATCAAAAAAAATATCACCCTTGAAGAGAAAAATTGGCTGTTAGATTCTGCTGGCAATTATTATATTTACCATGAAAGGCTTAAAAAACTCGCTGCAAAATACAAAATATAAAAGCAATGGAAAGGCGATTTTTCTCAATCAGACAGGCTGCTGAATTTTCAAGCCTTAGTCAACGATTTCTTTATGAGATTGTAGCTAAAAGGGAGATCCGTTCTTATAAAATCGGAAAAAGAATTGTTTTAGATACCCAGGATCTTGAAGATTATATTAAACAGAATGTCAGAGAATCCATTGATTGGGATGAGAAGGCCCGGGAGCTGAATAGGTGAGTGAGAATAAGAACTACTTTAAGGTTCCGAATGAATATCAAGATGCTTTATGCCAGATCAGAATTCCTGGCCAAGCTGGACAGGTTTTGGCTGTAATTATACGGTTCACTTATGGTTGGAAAAAAAAGGAAGCAGATGTCTCTTTCAAGACTTTCAGGAAAAGGACTGGAATGGACAATCGCCATATAGCGAGAGCAAGAAATAGATTAATTCAAATGAACATAATAACCGTTGCCAAAAAAGGCAATAAGAAAAAGGCATATTACAGAATACAAACAGATTATACGAAATGGAAGCCGTTGCCAAAAAAGGCAAGGGGTAAACCATCATCAAAAAAGGCAACAAAAGCCGTTGCCAAAAAAGATGATAAGTCTTCGCCAAAAAAGGCAACGCCATCTATTAAAGACATTCATATTAAAGATATTATTTCTAAAGACAGTGAAATAGACATACCAACACAAGAATTAGAAAAAAGACTTGAAGAACTAAAAGATGATCTCAAAGAGGAGAGATATGAAGGGGAGAAGAATTATATCAGAGAGGGGATTAAAGAGATTAAAAAGCTGCTTAAAGGGAGGCCAGACAATGAGTGAAGGGTGGTCCAAAAGTTACAAAGGAAAGTTACATGACAAAAGCACGTCAAGGCCAAATCAATGCTTCAAGTGGGCTTCTCTGAATATAAGGCGATTAAAAGCTTATATTTTTCTTCAAAAGGGTTAGATAAATGGCAAATTTGAAAGCACTATATGTTGTATATAAAGCAAAAAATAACATAAATGATATGCCCATAATTTGTGCAATATGGTGAATATACTGATGATTAAAGGAAATCCGTCAAATAACCTAGTTTACATTTTGTATGTTATGCGACACAATTTTAGTTTTCCACATCATCGTTTTCGACATTTTTTTTGAGGTGAATTATGCCAAATGATAGACGTTGCAAGCTATGTGAGGAGCTTTTACCTCAACTGGCCCTGCATTTCAGTAATCAGATTGCCATAGAGTGTGGCTATTGCTGTTGGATGTGCATGACCGCAGCTCTGGGGGAAGAGAAAGCACATCGGATGTTAGCTGATAAATCAGGTCAGAAAATGCATGAGAGTCCACAGGAGACGAGATCAGAGCATGAATAAGGGATAAGGCTATGGGAAAGACTAAACACGGAATATACACCTGGGTCAAACATGGGCAATTACCTTCGATTAGAGGCAAGAAGAAGGTCCAGAAGATGCTAGAGGAACTGGAGAAGGGATTGATAGCGGACTATGGAGGACCCGAGAACATATCCACCTCACAAGAGATCCTCATCCGGTCAACGGTCAAAGCCCTGGGCGTTCCCTTTCTGATAGAGCTATTCATTAACAAGTATGGTCCAGTTATCCAGAAGGGCAAGGCTTTAGAGCTGCATCCAATTCTTGGCAGGAACTATCTCTCATTTTTAAATACTATCAGGCAGAATTTACTCTCATTGAAAGAGCTTAGAAAAGAGAAGGCTGATGATTCACTGGACGTTCAGGCTTATATCAAGCAATTTGACGAGCAAGAGGCTAAGAAGAAAGAGAAAAAGAAACAGGAAAAGGAAGGCAGGGATAATGATTGAGCTAACCATACCGGGTGAGCCAGTGGCAAAGTCCAGGCCTCGGATGACAAAGTCAGGATTTGTTTACACTCCGGTAAAGACAGTAAACTACGAGACACTTATTAAAGAGCTTTTCATTATAAAATATCCCAGTTTTCAGCCTCTTGAAGGCCCAGTCAGGATGTCTCTTTCTGCATGGTTGAAGATACCTAGATCGGCAAGCAAGAGAAAAGTTGAGGCTATGAAAGGCGGAGAAATCCGCCCGACAAAGAAGCCGGATATGTCGAATATTCTCAAATCAGTTGAGGATGCCTTGAATAATCTGGCTTATTGCGATGACAAGCAGATTGTAGAATGTGAGCTTGAGAAAAGGTATGGCAGCCGACCCAGGATTGAGCTTGTGATTGAGGATATATCAAGATGAACATTATAGACTTTATTGAATCGCCCAGTATGTTGAATGACAAGAGCCTTTCCCTTGCACAGAGGACAGCACTCAAGGCCGTTTATGGATTGCCTCTCACTTATGATGAACGTGAGATGTTCGAAAAGATCACAGGATTGACTAAATATAGAGCCGGTATTGAGTGGGATGAAGCCAGTTTTATTTTAGGCCGTAGGTCGGGAAAGTCGGACAAGATAGCCTCTAATATCGCTCTGTATGAGGCTTGCTGCAGGAAACATAAATTGTCAGTGGGCCAGACTGGCGTTGTCATGGTGGTTGCCAGTGAAAAAAAGAGACAGGCAAAAATCGTCTTTAAATACATCGAGGGCAAGCTAAAGAAAAGTCCTATCCTTCGAAAGATGATCGACAACATAACTCAGGAATGTATCACGTTGACGAATGGTGTGGAGATTCAAGTCTATCCTTGTTCGATTGGTAGAGTCCGGGGAACCTCGTTGATTTGTTTCATAGCCGATGAGGTTGCTTTTTTTAAAGTGGAAGGTCGAGATGTTGATATTGACGTTCTCGATTCTGCACGTCCCGGACTTGATTTTGAATATTCAAAGATGATTAAGATCAGCACTCCATACATGATGAAAGGCGAAATTTGGCAGGACTATAAAGATTTTTATGGCAAGGCGAATAACGATGTAATTGTATTTCAGGGCGACACTCTTTTATTTAATCCCACCTATTCAGAAAAGAAGCTCGCAAAACTGAAAAAGAGGAAGCCTTTGACATACAGGACTGAGCATGAGGCATTTTTCAGGACTGATTTATCGGCTATGTACGATCCGGCAATGATTGACGCAGCTATTAATCCGGACAGGCCTTTAGAAATTCCATGTAGGGAAAAAGTTGACTATAAATGTTTTGTTGATGTGGCTGGTGGTGGTGGTAGAGACAGCTATTCGATTGCAATCGGCCATTTAGAGAATGAGAAAGCTGTTATTGACGTCGTGAGGTCTCGATCTCCAAAATTCAATCCCGATGAGGTTACATCCGGTTATTGCGATCTTGTGAAAGACTATCGAATTGATAAAGTTTATGGGGATAAATTCTCTGGCGACTGGGCCTCAAATTCATTTGCTAAACATAAAATTGAATATGAACGATCCGAGAAAACAAAGTCAGAGCTTTATCTTGAAGGTGAAAGCCCTTTCAATACTGAGCGCGTGGATCTTCCCGATAAGGAACTGGCCATAACTCAATTAAAGATGTTGATCAGGAAAACCAGGTCCGGAGGAAAGGACAGTGTTGATACGGACTCAGGGCAGCCAGAAGATGAGGCGAATGTTATTGCTGGAGTGATTTGGCTATTGACTGGAGGAGAGGAAAGCAAGGGCGCTTTTGCCATCTCACCCGTTGGCATAAACGAAATTTGGGACGAAGATGGCCCGTCAATCGGAGAGGCTTTCGCTGATATTGTAAACAGAGGGAAAAGATGAGTCTATTTTGGAAGCTCGTTGAAAGAGGTCCCATAAAATTCATAAAAGGAAAAAGACGGCCTCATGTTTCAACGAATGATCTGGATTCTGAGAGAAAGTTAAATGTTGATTACATAAGAAATAGAAAACGAAGGAAAAAGGGAGAGATTGATTGATTTTGCTTGTTGTTCTTATTTCACATATAGAGGGGGTTGGCCTAACTCCTGGGTTGGCCCTCTCACACTAAATTTATGGAGGTGTAAATGCTAACAGGTGAAAAGATGCTAGTTACTACCAAGAGCAAGCCTTACATTCCTTGCGAGCGAGATCATTATGACAATGTACCTGTCCGGGTGAGCGATCTTAATGTTGATTTAGACAGGCCAGCTCCAAAAGAGAAAAGCCCAGTCTTGAGAACTGGACACGTTTCATAAAAATAAAATAAAGGAGGTATTTAAAATGAATGAAAAGGCTAAAGAGGACATCTTAAAATCTGGTTTATCTCCTCAAGAGAAAGAGGATGAATTACAGATTTTAGAAGATTCACAAAAGAGAGGATTTATTTCAACCACGAAGCCACGTCCCCCCAAAAAAAAGGAGACGTTCATCAGCACTCACGATCTGGATTCAGAGGGAAAAATAATAGGAGAGCAGCGATTCTGGGACAGGGAAAAGACGATGAAAAAGCCAACGCTTGTTACAGGTGACGTTGCCCTCTCTGAATCGGAGGAAGGAGATCAAAAAAGGGCCGAGGTCATAGCCGAGATAAAGAAAGAAAAGGAGAAGAAATGAGCAAAGACAGCGAGTGGAAGATTGATAGTGTTCCCGATTTGACAAAACGTATTCTTGAAATCTGGGATAAGAAGGAAAAAGAAGCTCTAGCATTGCAAGCTGAACAGAAGGAAAAACTAGAGGCTGAGATCAAACTTGAATCTACGATCAAAACTCATCTAAAAAATATGCAATCTATCGCTTCAAATATGGAAGAAGATTATTTGAAACTTGAGGTCAAAGTAATAGCGGAGAAGAGAAAGGAAACTGAAAAAGGCGCACTTAGAGCAGAGGATGTCAAAAGCGGTAAAATAAGCATGGCAAAATTTTTATCACAAGGTAAAACGGAATCAATAATAGCAGAAGAGGTTATGAGGGAAGGCGTAGCCGAACTTGAGAACGGATTAAGGGCGATTCATGCAAAGAATAAAGAGGTTTTGCAAACTGAACTATCACTGAGCGAATGTCAACATAAAATCCGCGCTTTTATCCTCGGGCCTGCTCGAATCCTGGCGATGACATTCAAGGATTTAGCAGAAATTTCAGGCAGAGAAACAGGATTATTTGAACAAGACCTTTCTAGTTCAAGAGAAGCCGTAGAGCAAATCAAAGGAAAGTTACATCTCACAGAGGGCAAGTCTCTGACTCCCGGCTACAGATGGGACTCGCTGACGCTTGAAGAGGCCTATAAGATTCAATTCAATCCGATAATTCCTATTGAGCTTGTCCCGAAGCTGAAAAGCGAATTGCAGAAATTCGAAGGCGCTGAGACAGTGAGCATTGCTTATTTTCTGAAAAGCAAAGATATCGATGTAAGCTCTTTTACAATGCCTAAAGATTTGGAAAGGAGAAAATTTAACGATGAACAAAGAACAAAAGCCAAAAGCTGAAATCAAAGAGCCACGTTGCCCGCTAAATTCTACTCTGAAATGTTCTGAGTGTCGTTGGTATCAATTCTTTTCGAAGGACGCTGGCAAGATGTGCGCTCTTATTTATTCGGCTATGAGGAGTTAAAATGGAAGGAAAGAAAATCAAATGGCAAGCTAGTGATGGCATGTCTCGATATGGAGCTGCTGGCCCACCTATCCAACATAGCCTTAAAATTACTATTCCAGAGATAGCACAGCTCTTAAAGGAAGAAGGGATCAGTCCTCACAAGATATTTAGCAAAGAGGATTTTCTGAATGATGAAAAACTCATGGAAGCAGTGAAAGACAAAATAGATTTGGAAGATTTTAGGGCAGGTGAGAAGAAATTGAAAGAAGAAAAAGAAGAAGAGAATAGTATGATCCCAGGCAGTGATCCAAAGCCTCTGACTCCGGAGCAAAAAAGACAGCAAAAGATAGACAATGAATTTGTCCCAGATGGCGAACTAGGCAAAGGCGACAACGACCTCATCCCGGATTGAAAAATTATCCGGGCTTATTGCCTGGAACTTCATTAACTGGGCTTGAGGGCCAGGTGAGGTTGGCTATCCTCAGTAAGAGCCTGGCCCCACTTTATTCTGGATTGAATGAAGAAAAAACACTCCACGACTAAACGGAAGAAGCGAAGGAAGAGAAAGGCTCGGAGAAAGTAGCCTGTCTCTTGTCAGTAAAAAATACCTTGACAAAATCTGACTATAGACATATATTTATAGAAGGAGTTTTGCTTATGATTGAAAAATTAAAAGAGTTGAAATCAAAGACAGGCCTGACTATGCTGGACCTGGCGAATCTTATCGGATGCAGTGAACGTCAATTATATCGTTGGTTTACGAATGAGGCCCAACCAAAAGGTTTGTATGTTAAAGCTGTCGAGAAGGCGATCAGAAAGCTGTCCAGGGGAAGTTGACTAAGGTCATAGTATTAGAAAGCTCAAGATCGTCTCTCTATGGCGATCTGAGAGGGTTGTTTTTCAGGGTAACCGTTTTGAAATATTTTACAGGGAGGCGAGAGAGTGAACAAGGCACAAAAAATCACAGTTGCGATAACAGCTATATTGATAGCTCTCATTTTTTTGTTTTGGTGGAGTATCTATTATGTTGTGGATGACATGAAGCACCTACTGTTGTTCGTAGTATTCTTGGGAGCAGGGATTTACTTCTTGTTAGGCTTGAAGAAAAAAGGAGGTAAATGAGGATATGCTAAAAAAGGGAAGGCCAGACCCGAAAGCCTGGCCAGGTGTGGCCTGTGAGGGCCACGGGTTATACAACCATTTAAAAGATACCCCAAAAAGGTATCTACGTCAATAGGAGAAATAATGAGTGAAGCAAGTTCTCAAAATCATTTTTTTATACCAGAAGAAGCGCGGCCTATCATTGAAGTTGAGGGTCATTCACATAGAACTGATAAAGATGTCGCAAGAGAAAATGCAAAAATAAGAATCGATCCCTCCAATGCAGAATTCGAGCTTGAAATATCAATACCAAAAGAAAGCCTCAAGAAGCTCATAATAGCAGCAAGGAAATTCTTGGAGACGGGAAAAAGAGCCTGTTTTATTGAAGGTGAATTTCGAGTCGGGGAAATTCGTGAAGAAAAAGTTATTCCGGCTAAAGAAGCCTTAAAGGGAGCCTTTTGATAGGGCTTGTTAATCCTTCCATCAGGGCCAGGCGCAGACCTGGCCTGAGATAGAGGGATTAAGCAAAAATTGAATTAGAATAATGGATATAAAAAATCTCGAACCGATAGCCAAAATAATTCTTGGAAGTGGATTAATAGCCATTTTAATTACAGAAGTATTAAGGCATTCACGAAGGCATAAATTAAAAAAAAGATTAATTAAAGAAGTTGCATTCGAATTGTTTTCTAATGAGCTTATTGCAGGGAAAATAATTAATGATTTTCAAAATTTGATTCAAGATCCCTGCGGATATTTATGGAGCCACAAATTTAAGACTCATGTTATGGATCCAATAATTTCCTCAGCATATTTCGTTAATTTGAATCCTGATTTGGTTGAGTTTCTCTTTGAATTTGATAACAGATTTAAAAAAGTCCAGTATGAATTAGATAGATTTTTCATTTTGGAGGATGACCAAAAGCTTCACGCGAAAAACTTAAGTCATTTAAAGGGCGGTGAATTAGATAGCAGATTATTATTGGGTGATTTAATTAAATCTAAAAAACTAAAAGAAATAAAGAAGAAATATTATCAAAAATGGATAGAACAAAGAATAAAACGCATGGAAGAGCGATATAACAAAAAAATTGATAAAAAAAAGAAAAGAATAATTATTAAGCATGAAATGAAGAAGATGAATAAATAAGAAAAAGAGGTGAATCATGAGAAAATATCAAAGAGACCAAATTTGGTATGTAGATTATTATTATGACGGGAGAAGAATCAGGAAAAAAGTAGGAAGTGAAAAGGATGCCGAAAATGCCCTGGCTGCTATTAAGGCTGATATTCTGAGGGGAGAATATAGATTCAAGAAGGACCGGAAAATCAGGTTTGAAGATTTCGCAAAAGAGTACCTTGATTATGCAAAGGTCAATAAGAGATCCTGGGGCAGAGACGAATCGAGCTTAAAGAGGCTTCTTCCTCATTTTAAGGATATGCTACTTTCAAAGATAACTCCGCGACACATTGAAGAGTATAAAAGAATGAGGCTGGACAAAGTAAAGACTGGAACAATAAATCGAGAGCTTGCCAGTTTAAAGCATATGTTTACTATCGCAGAAAAACTCGGAAAATTTGATGATAAAAATCCGGTGAAGCAAGTTAAGTTTTTCCAGGAAAGACAGTATGTGATGAAAATTCTTGACCGGGAGGAGATTAAACGACTGATCGATGCCGCTGCAGATCATTTAAAACCCATATTAATCATCGCCGTCAGCACTGGCATGAGAAAAGGGGAGATCTTCAATTTACGTTGGGGAGATGTTGATTTTATCGACTACTATATCCACATAAAAGAGACAAAATCCAATGTCATGAGAAAGATCCCCATGAACTCTATAGTCGCAGCCACTTTGAAAAATATTGAAAGAAAGAGTGAGTTTATTTTCCCGAGCTCTTGGTCAAAAAAGCACAAACATATTAATGATGTTTTTCGATTACTTAAGGCAGCCTGCAAAAAAGCAGGGATCGAAGATCTGCGATTCCATGATCTAAGGCATACCGCAGCGACGCTCATGGTCACAGGTGGAGTTCCCCTTGTGACAGTCTCGCAAATCTTAGGTCATGCAACTATCCATATGACAATGAAATATGCTCATCCTACACCCGAAGATAAAAGGAAAGCCGTCAATGTCTTGGCTTCAATTTTTGAGCCAGAGAGAGAAAAACAAGGCACAATCCAGGCACAAGGGCAAATTGACAACAGTGTAACTTCTTTGCTATCAAAATCATAAAATAATTATCAATTGCACAATCAATTCAATAGAAATAAAATGAAATAGTAAGAATCTGATTTTCCATGATGAAAGATTTAGAAAATATTCTGAAAGAAGTCGAGAAACCTGGGCGCTACTTAGGCGGTGAG